>Ga0326512_10000007_pt1 | contig 182780 bp, 159 predicted proteins | sample 1_2617_0518_D_FD_203652 | JGI IMG/M metagenome (GOLD analysis project Ga0326512, IMG submission 203652) | Bovine rumen microbial communities from UC Davis, California, United States - 1_2617_0518 | ecosystem: Host-associated > Mammals > Digestive system > Stomach > Rumen | place: USA...
CTATTTTTAGTATTCTTTTCATTGTGACCTCCTTTGTATGTGGTAAATCCCATAGCTTTTGTTTGCAACTTTAAGCATATAGGCAAATCCACGTTGCTACAAATGTGAGGTCATTTCATATTATCTAAGCCTCAGTGAAAATCTGAGGCTTTTTGATGCCCGGTGACGACAAAAACAATCATTCATATTTATCATAATTGTCGTCACATCATCACAGTCGTCACAAGAGACGTTTCTTTTTTAGCCAAGTAAGACCGTTCATTACGAGTTGAGAACAGCACCGATCCACAACTCTCCATTGCTACACGCTTCTACTCATTCCGCGCTACCGCTTAGATTGCCACCCGCGACTTAGGGGGATAGGGATTAAATGTTTGGTCAGCAGGCCATGGCATGCCTGCTGTGTCTATTACTTAGCCAGGCTAAAGAAAGATAGTGTTAGGGGGGAAGAAAGTGCTATAAGGGAAGCTAAAGCGTATAATATGAATACTGAGCTAAAAGAGAAAACACCCTGCATCCAGGGAACGGATACAGGGTGAATAATGATCTTTGCATAAGTCGCGGATTTAACTTAGTTTTGTTTTGTCGTAATGGGAGATAGTTTATGAAAAAATTTATAGCATCAATACTTTCAACAGCGATGATCTTGACTGCTGCCGGGTGTTCTGCTGATACGTCCGGATCTTCAGCTGATGATATTGGATTTTCGGTATGCGGAACAGAAAATACAGTTTCGGTGATTGACTACGATTATAAGTATCAGATGTATGCCACAATGACCCCTGAAGAAATCACGTCATGCCTTACTCTGGATCAGAAGGCTGCGCAAATGGTACAGTCAGTCGTGGGTTCTATTGATGAGGAGAGCATGAAGAGCAACTGTTACGGAAGTATTTATGGTGAAGAAGCCATGCTGACGGCAGAAGAATGGCGTGAATTGGTTGACGGTTTACAGCATGCTGCCGTAGATTCCGAATCGGGGATCCCATATCTTCTGGCTCAGGACGATGTTCACGGAGTCGGATATTGTGTCGGGGCAGTTTACTTCCCCCATAACATCGGACAGGGTGCTGCCAATGATGAAGAACTTGCTTATCAAGCAGGACTTATTACTGCTGATGAAGCAAAGCAGTGCCATATGCTTTGGAATCTCTATCCGTGTGTTGCCCAGTCAGTAGATCCCAGATGGGGAAGGACCTACGAGTGTTACAGTTCTGATCTTGATACCATAACAAGACTTTCCACAGCCTATACCAGAGGACTTATTGATGGAGGTGTCATCGTATGCGCAAAGCACTTCTTCGGTGATGGCAATGTTGTTTTCGGGACGGGCGAGAGTGACGGCCAGAACTACAGATTAATCGACAGAGGAGATTCTGTTCTTACTCAAGAAGAGATCGATGCACTCCTTAAGGTCTATCAGGCCCAGATCGATGCAGGAGTACAGACTATCATGGTAAGTTACAGTTCGCTAAATGGTCTGAAAATGCACGAGAACAGTGACTATATCTGGAAGCTTAAGAACGAGATGGGTTTTGAGGGCTTTATCGTAAGCGATTATTACGCAATCGAGAATATCTCTCTCTCGACCTATGATGAAAAGGTCGCTTTGGCTATAAACTCCGGCATTGATATGCTCATGGAAGGTACAAGATGCGATAAAGCGAAGAAGGCCATAGTCGATGCGGTGGGCAGCGGAAAGATAAGCGAAGACAGGATCAATGATGCTGTCACAAGGATCATTAAAGTAAAGAAGGAGGCCGGCCTTTTTGACGATCCTTTCTGTGAGAATATAAAGACAGCCCAGCAGGAAATAGGTTCCGTGGAATACAGGGCAGTAGCAGAGCAGCTGGTCGAGAAGAGTCTTGTGCTCTTAAAGAATGAGAATGATGTTCTGCCTCTTAAAGAAGGAACTAAAGTCTATATTACGGGACCTTTGGCTGACAGTGCCCGTGACCAGTGTGGCGGCTGGACGATGGGATGGAACATGAGCCCTAATAAGGATATCGAGGGCGTTACAACGATACTTGAAGCTTTTGAGAGATATGCCGCAGATTACGGAATCGAAGTCATTACGGATCCTGAACAGGCAGGCGAGGCTGATGTTGTTATCCTTTGTGTCGGAGAGAAATCCTATGCTGAATGGTATGGTGATTCAGGAGATCTCGCGCTCTGCGGGCAGACTGGTTTTGGAAAGCATAACCGTAAAGCTATCGATGAAGTTAAGGAGCTTGGAAAGCCCACAGTTACATGTATCGTTGCAGGCAGGCATGTCATAATGGATGAGACGGATTACGACAGCTGGGACAGTGTTGTCATGTGTTATTTGCCCGGTTCTGAAGGCAAGGGCGTATCAGATGTCCTCTGCGGCTGTTCTGACTTTACGGGCAGGCTTCCGTCTCCATGGTATGGTTCAACAGATGAGATAAATACAGATAAATGCTTCCTTGAACGCGGATACGGATTATCTTATGATGATAATATCTGACCTGCATAAGATATACCACTGTTCTTGATTACAACTGAAAGTGGAAATACATTTGAATGAAGAAGATTCTATATTTGACGGATTTAGCCTATAGATAATGGAGAGAGAAGGCCGGGCACAGCGGGTGCCGGGCATGTTATAATTACTCTAAGGTAAAGATTATTTGAAGAGTAATTAGAATCTATGAGCACTCAAGGTTATATAACTGAAAACTGGATATTGATACTTACTCTTTTGGGATTTACGATCTCGCTTATTTCGACTGTCTTTATGGATAAAAAGACAATCAGACGTTTATATGCCCTGATCCTTGAAGTGTTTGTCCTTTCAGTTGTCGTTTATATTGAGTTTAAGTCATCAGGACACGGTGAATACAGGGAACTCAGAACTATTCTGACTGCGATCAGATATACAGCTACACCTGTTCTTGTTGCGCAGCTGATCTTTACGATAGTTAAGGGCCAGAGATGGTTTGTCTATATACCTTCTATTGTGCTTGCGATTATCGATGCGATATCAATATTTACAGGTATTGTATTTAGTCTTGATGAGAATAACAGGCTTGTAAGGGGACCTCTTTGGCTGCTGCCTTATGTTTTTGTGGGTTTATATAGCGTTTATTTTTTATATCTTCTTATCAGGCGTGGAGCTAAACAGAAAACAGAATTTGTTCCGATTATATTTTTCGGATTCGCTTTTGCTTTCGGAGTAATACTTCCTTTCATTATCGGAAGCGAGTATTCAAAGGTCTTTTGCGAGACTATCGCGGTGTGTGTGTTTGTATATTATGTATTCTCGATCCTGCAACTTACAAAACGGGATGCTCTTACAGGCCTTCTTAACCGTCAGGCTTATTATGCTGATATCAACAGTGATCCTGAAAGCATAACGGCTTTGGTGTCGATCGACATGAACGGTCTTAAGACTATCAATGATAAAGAAGGTCATTTAGCAGGTGATAAAGCTATTTCAACTCTTGCAGACTGTTTTATCAAAGTCGCCAAAAATAAGCATCGTGTTTACAGAATCGGCGGTGATGAATTCGTTATTGTTTGTCGCAGATGTTCTGAAGATGTGGTAACTAAGATCTGTTCCCGTATTCACGAGGAAGTGGATAAGACAAAGTACAGCTGTTCGGTCGGTTATTGTTATGCGGGTTTGGGCCGCAAATCTATAGATGATATGCTCAAAGCTTCTGATGAGAATATGTATTTCGAGAAAGAAAAATATTATCAGAAGATCGGAAGCAAGAGATGATCTCATTCTCAATATGAATATGGCTTGAAATCTGTTGGTTAAACAGATTGCTTTGTATGTATATAATTCAATTAAATCTCGAAACAGGGGAGATGAGGTATGTTGTTTTTCGATGAGCTTTTGAAAACGGATCCGTCAGTTGTTATAACCGCACTGATAATCTTTATTGTTGTTCTGATGCTTATCCTGATCGTGGTTGCGTTAAGGTTTAAACATCAGCAGCGCAACATAATGAGACATGAAGATATGAGAAGAGAGGTAGCGCGGAGAAGAAGGATCAGAGTGTCAGATAAAAACGAGGTTTTTGAACGTGACAACTATACCTGCCAGATATGCGGCATTTCACGCGATTTTCTGGACAGTTATTGCGAGGGGCTTGGCGACTATCTTTTATTGGAAGCTGATCATATACGATCTGTTGCACAAGGCGGAAGAGGTGATGATGTTGATAATCTCCAATGTCTATGTTGGCGCTGCAACAGAAAGAAGGGCGGAAGAAATACCAATCAACAGGTTAGAGATATGATCGATTACGGGATTGATTATCTGAAGCCTGATGAAGATTCATGGTCTTGAAAGATTTATGTATATAATAGGCATTAGTTTTAAACAAAATCTGGAGGAGTGGAATGAAAGTAGTTAAAGGAATATTAAAGACACTGCTTGTTATAGTGATCATCCTGTTGGTTTTTGTGGGTGCTTTGCTGATATGGCTTACTGCAGTTGAATATAAGCCTGAGGCTGTTGAGCCGGTTACTGTTGAAGCATTGGGCGGTGAACCGAAGCAGCTTGCGCCCGGAGACAAGATGAAGGTGTTTGCCTGGAATCTCGGTTTCGGAGCTTTAGGTGACAATGCTGATTTCTTCATGGACGGCGGAAAGATGGTCTATCCTGCAGATGAGACAAGGGTAAAAGAGAACCTTGATGCCTTTGTTACTGAGGTTAAGGCTCAGGATCCTGATCTGTTGCTGTTCCAGGAAATAGATCTGGACAGTGACCGCAGTTATCACATCGATCAGACACAGTATTTTGATAATCTGGGCTATAACAACATGTCTTTTGCATATAATTTTAAAGTTGCTTATGCCCCGATCCCGATACCTCCGATGGGAAAGATCGATTCAGGTGTAGCGACATACAGTAAATATCCGGCAAATACTTCAACAAGAGTTTCGCTGCCTTGTCCTTTTTCCTGGCCTGTCAGGACATTTAATCTTAAGAGATGTCTTCTTGTTACAAGGATTCCTGTAGAAGGCGGTAAGGAACTGGTCATCCTTAACTTCCATCTTGAAGCTTATGATGACGGCGAGGGAAAGACGGCTCAGGCTAAGATGCTCATGGATATTCTGAATGATGAGAGAGCAAAGGGTAATTATGTTATCGCAGGCGGAGATTTCAATCAGACATTCTCATTTATTGATAACAAGTATCCTGTATTTGAAGAACAATGGCAGCCCGGTGTGATGGATGTTGATGCTTATACGGATGAATGGCAGTTCCTTATGTATACAGATGTACCGTCATGCAGATCGATATATGCTCCTCTGGCAGGAAATGATCCGTCTTCTCTGCAGTACTACATCATTGACGGTTTTATCCTTTCTTCAAATATCAGAGTTGATTCTTATGAGATACATGATCTCGGATTTGCAAACAGTGACCATAATCCCCAGGTCTTAAATATCACTCTCGAATAATAAAATAAACAACACCAACAAAAAACCTCCCCAAAGGAAAGGGAGGTTTTTTGCGTGCTTCACTTTTATGGATAAGAGGTTTTGATGTCTGATCACCCTTGAGACGAGCTCAAAATTCTCTTTAAATGATTAATTATTCTCCAAGATTTGCTGCATCGGCACATTCACCATATACTTCTTCAATCTGGCTGTTGTGCTGTGATACAGAAGTCTGAGCCATATTTGCAGCATTCAGATATCTGCCGACAGAAACAATAAGAACGCCTGCAAGTATAACTATGATTGCAATTACAAGTACCATCTCGACAAGAGTAAATCCTCTGCGTGTCTTTCCAATCTTTCTCATAAACTACCTCCCCTGGAATATGAGTTATCCTTACGAAACAAATATATCACAGATAGTTCACAATGTGTTCATATTTTTCATATTTTCTCCCCAATTTGTGCGAATAACCAATAGCAAAGGTATGGCTTTGTGCAAAGTGATGCAAAATAGCTATAAATACGTTGTTTTCAAGGGAACTGCGGCGGGCTTCCGATCTTAAAAAGTGATGGTTTTGATAAAATCACAAGATTTTGGATAGAACGTTAAGGTTTGAATGTTAACAATTCTGTTTACATTTTGTTAATAAATGTCTGTGTAAATGTGTCTTTAAAGAACCGATTGTCAAAGACGATAAAACAATGTATACTTTCAAAGTTCAAATGAGGATGATTAGCTCAGCTGGCTAGAGTACATGCTTGACGTGCATGGGGTCACAGGTTCGAGCCCTGTATCATCCACCATTTTATTATAATTACAGAACATTGAAGTGACAGGTGATATACCCGTCACTTCTTTTTTTGTGATGATTTGACCATTTAAGAAGCGTAGTTTTATAATATTTACGTATTTATGGAATAAGAGGAGGAATTATATGGGAAAGTTCTGTCCGCACTGCGGAACACAGGTTGTTGATGCCGCTAACTTTTGCATGAAATGCGGATACAATTTCAACGCACAGGCCGGAACACCGGTTGCACCTGTAGCTCCGGTCCAGCCGCAGCAGCCGGCTTTTCAACCGGCAAGACCCTGGATTCAGAATTCCGGTGTGGTCAATCCTAATCCGGTGGCCGGATATACAGAGTACAATCCGACATTCCACTGCAGATGTGAGTACTGTTACTACGAATTTGATTATCATACGTACGATCTTGGTCACAGAGCGTGGTATCCGCATGGATTTGTTTATTGTCCCCGTTGCCAGAAACCTTTGAGACACAAGCTTGAGTATGAGGTCCTGACTAATGTTGTTCCTGCTCAGCCTGTGGTCGCACAGGCTCCTGCTGCACCTGCAACTCCGCAGCTAAATCAGGTACCGCCTGCCACATAATAGTTATTAATTGTTTGTAATCATGTTTAAGCTGCTTCCGTTGCGGGGCAGCTTAAATATTGGAAATATTAATTCTTATATGATAACTTTGAATAGCCATGGCTATAGATAAGAGTAAGACTGAATTAATTAAAGCAAAGTATGAAGAACTGACCGGAACATTAAGTGATCCGGCTGTTGCTTCGCGTCCGGAAGAATATACCAGATATTCAAAAGAACTGGCCGCAATGAATCCTCAGGTCGAAGCGATCAGGAATTATGAGGCGTGTGAAAAAGAGATAGAAGGTATTTTAAAGCTTCTCGCGAGTGGTGATCTGGGCGGAGACGATGAGATGCGCAGTCTTGCTAACAGTGAACTTGCCGATGCCAAGTCCAGACTTGCAGAGCTTGAGAAAGAACTCATGATCTATCTGACGCCCGGAGACCCGAGAGATTCAAGATCTGTAATCCTTGAGATCAGAGGCGGTGCCGGAGGAGAAGAGTCTGCACTTTTCGCAGCAGATCTTTTCAAGATGTATAAAGGATACGCGGCGATTAAAGGGTTTGATGTAAGCATAGTTGATGCAAGTCCGACGGAGCTTGGCGGATATAAGGAGATCGTTGCTGAAATAGATGGTCCGAGAGTATATTCGAGAATGAAATTTGAGAGCGGAGTCCACAGGGTACAGAGAGTCCCTGTGACTGAATCAGGCGGCAGGGTTCATACCTCAACGGCAACCGTAGCCGTACTTCCAAAAGCAGAACCAACGGATGTTGAGATTAATCCGAATGATCTTAAGATCGACCGCTTCAGAGCGTCGGGTGCAGGCGGACAGCATATCAATAAAACCTCATCTGCAATAAGGATCACTCATCTTCCGACAGGAATGGTCGTAACATGTCAGGATGAAAGATCGCAGATCCAGAATAAAGAAAAGGCGATGGAAGTGCTTCAGTCACGTTTGTGGGCAATAGCTCACCAGGCGGATGTTGACAGACATAATGATGAGAGAAAATCCCAGGTGGGAACGGGTGACAGATCCGAAAGAATAAGAACCTACAATTACCATCAGGGAAGAGTAACCGATCACAGGATAGGACTTACGCTTTACAAATTGGATAGTATACTTGCAGGTGATCTTGATGAGATAGTTGATGCATTAACGCTTGCTCAGGCAGCCGATAATGCAAACAGCAATGATAACAGCAATTAAGGTGCAGATATGGAACGTGAAAAAAGATATAAGAATACTATATTAATTGATTCCGGTGACGACAAGGCGATCAAGGAAGCTGCAGAGCATCTAAGAAACGGCGAAGTAATTGGATTCCCTACGGAAACTGTTTATGGTCTTGGATGTGATGCCGGAAACGGAGATGCGGTCAGGAAAGTTTTCGAGGCAAAAGGCAGACCTGCAGATAATCCGCTTATCTGTCATATCGGAGATAAGTCCCAGATAAAAGATATCGTATCCGAGATCACGCCTCTGGCTCAGACTCTGATAGATGCTTTTATGCCAGGACCTATTACGATAGTAATGAAAAAAGCTGATTCCATTTCTGCTCAGACCACTGCAGGTCTTGATACGGTGGGTGTCAGAATGCCTTCTCATCCGGTAGCAAATAAGTTCCTTAAATACTGCGGTGTCCCGGTTGCTGCCCCGTCAGCAAATCTTTCGGGCAGACCTTCACCGACGGGTGCAAGATCGGTCATTGAAGATATGGACGGATATATTTATGCGGTTATAGACGGCGGTGATTCCGAGTATGGTCTTGAATCAACTGTTGTTGACTGCACAGGAAAAGATCCTGTCATATTAAGACCCGGTGCAGTTACGAAAGCTGATATTGATTCTGTATTGAAAAATAAGAATACGGTTATGTCAGATGCTCTGACCGGCGGAGAGACACCGAAAGCTCCGGGAATGAAGTACCGTCATTACGCTCCTTATGCTCAGGTTGAGATCATCGATATGCCTGAGGGTACAAAGATCACCGGTGATGATGCAATTGGAACTGACGGCAAGATAGAGAACAGCCGTTTTACTCTGGAGGATTTAAAGAAGCTTTCGGATGATGAAGCAAAGGAACTGGTAAATATCGCTTCACCTTTTATCCTGAGATCAAGAGAACTTCTTTCCAAAAATCCTTTTGTAAGGATCGGTCTATACTGCGGAACGGAGATAAAGACAGTTTACGATAAACTCAATGACAAGCTTTTGTCGGCGCATACCGAGTTTTGTGTCTACGGAAAAACAACGGATGTATCCTGTGCATCTCACGGTCTGTTTGAAGGATTGAGATTTCTGGACGTTCAGGAAGTCGATGTGATCCTTGCACAGGGATTTAATGGAGAAGGTCTTTCTGTTGCTTATATGAACAGACTCTCCAAAGCTTCCGGCAAAAAGGAGGAACTGACACCCGGTATGCCTGCTCCCGCAAGGCCTGCAAGAACACCTCTTCCTATTGATGCGTTTAAAGATACCGTTACGGCATCTGTATTATTTGTTGATGACAACAACACATCACTTTCTTCATGCTGCGAAGTGTTGATGAGACAGATGATAGAAAAGAACGAGCCTTATATTTCCGGTGATTATGCTGATACAGGCTTTGAGCTCTACTGTGAATCGGCAGGCCTTACTGCAATGGACGGATTGGGAGCCGATCCCCAAATGGATAAAGCCGTAAAAGAGATCTCCGGCCGAGGATTGAATAATGTGGAATCCAGAAGGGCAGATCCGGCGATCTATGACTGCAACGACCTTATCCTGACGGTAAGAGATGAACAGGCTTTTGCCATAACAAAGGCATTCCCTGAAATAAAAGATAAAGTATTTTCTTTTTCGACATTCGCCGCTTCCAACGGACTTGTCATGAAGGACTCTTCCGGAAGAGTCATGTCAATCTCTGTTCCGGACCCGACAGGCGAGAATTACGAGACATATCTTCATACAGCAAAAGCTCTTAAGGCATGGCTCGAAGTACTGTTCCCGTATATCCTGAAATATGCCAGTGCTTCAAGGATCTGATTCGGTTTTGTGGACAATAAAAAACTGAGACCGGTCTCAATTGCCCATCCAAAGTCTCAATCTGCTCTGAAAGGGTAGAATTTTGATTTTCAGGTTGTTAGAATCAGCCTTGTAAGAATCAGGCAGGGCATGAACAGCGAGAAAAGCCTTCGGATACAGTAAATACTTGACTTTGGCGTTGCTGCTATGGTATTCTTCACACTGCCGCTTATATATGGGCGGTATCCTTGTCCGGTTTTTGACCGGACCGTAAAGTCCAGAAGGAGGTGAATGACATGGCAAACCAATATCGTTTGATCACAATCCTCAGCACCGCTACAGGTGAAGAGGGAATTGCTTCTCTTACTGACACAATTAAAGCTAAGATCGAATCAGGTGCTACGATTGATGCATTCGATGCAATCGGAACACGTGAGCTCGCTTACGAGATTGAAGGTCAGAAGAACGGCTACTACGTTCAGACAGTATTTACTGCCGATAGCGATTTCCCTAAGGAACTTGAGCGTGTTCTCAAGATCACTGATGGTGTAATCCGTTATCTCATTGTTCGTGTCGGTGAGTAATCACTTCAGACAGGAAGGTAACAGTAAATGAACAAAGTAGAATTAGTCGGAAGACTTACTAAGGACCCGGAAGTAAAGCTTACATCCAACCAGACCCAGTTTTGCAACTTCACAGTAGCAGTCGACAGACGCTTTAAGGATGCAAATGGCCAGAGACAGGCAGATTTCATCAACTGTGTTGCATGGCGTCAGACGGCAGTCTTTATTCAGAAGTATTTTCATAAGGGCAACCGCATCGGCTTGGTAGGAAGCATTCAGACAAGAAGCTACGATGATCAGAGCGGACAGAAAAAGTTCATTACCGAAGTCGTTATCGACGAGGCAGAATTCGTAGAATCTTCCGGTGCAGCATCCGGAGACACATACCGTCAGGAGCCTGTAGCTCCTACGCAGTCTTTCAACCCGCCGGCAGCAGATACAGTTGCTGCAAGTGCACCCACTGCTCCTAATATGCAGATCGATGCACCGACATCAGGCGGTTTTGATGAAGGTCAGTCCGGTGAGCTTCCATTTGAGATTTAATTAAAGGAGAACACTCAAAATGGCAGAGAACAGAGCACCCAGAGCCGGTGGTAGAGAATTTGCCGGCGGAATGAGACAGAGAAGAACACGCAGAAAGGTTTGCAACTTCTGTGCTAATAAGGTCGAGACTATCGATTTTATGGATGATGTTACTCTCAAGAAGTATATTTCCGAGAACGGAAAGATCCTTCCCAAGAGAATGACAGGCACATGCGCAATCCATCAGCGTGAGCTTACTACAGCTATTAAGCGTGCACGCCAGGTTGCTATTTTGCCCTACACGGTTCAGTAATCCGTTTTTGGGACAACCTGCAGCTGCGGTTAACACAAATCACAGTTGCTACGCTATAATTAAAAAAATGTAATAACAATCGGGCACCTCCAGGGCATATAATATGTTCTTAGGAGATAGCCCGATTGTTTTGTAAAAACGATATAAAGGGCAATAAGCGGAGGTTTATTTATGAAGGTTATTCTTCTTTCTGATGTTAAAAATGTCGGCAAAGCCAATGAGGTCGTTAATGTGAGTGACGGCTACGCAAGAAATTTTCTTTTTAAGAAAGGGCTTGCTAAGGAAGTAACTTCCGCCAATCTTAACGAAGTAAAGCTTCAGACCGGTGCTAAAGCCGAGCATGAGAGAAGAGCACTTATTGCTGCCCAGGAAGCAAAGAAGATCCTTGACGGCAAGGTGATCCGCGTAGTCGCAAGAGGCGGTGCGGACGGTAGACTCTATGGTGCTGTTACTGCCCAGGATATTTCCGACAGTCTCAAGAAGGAAGGTTTCGATGTGGATAAGAAGAAGGTTGTTATATCCAACCCCATTAAGAACACCGGATTATTTAAGACGAGAATCAAGCTTCATCCCCAGGTATCGGCTGATATCAATGTTGAAGTTGTAACAGGAGCCTGAGAGGATCTTGTAATTTATGGTTGATAATCCTGACTACATGAATAATCTTATCGACCAGGAAACTGACGATTCCGGCGAAGTTGAAGTCGAAATGGCAGTTCTTGCACTGTGCATGCGCCGTGATACAGCTATTCTCGAAGCAGTAGAGAATAAGATTACCGATGATGATTTCACCGATCTGCGCAACCGCACTATTTTTGGTGTGATCATTGACATGTTCCTTGATAATGCCAAGATCGACCGGATTACCGTATATGCCGAACTTGAACGCAGAGGTCTTGCAGAAAAGGCCGGAGGCAGACGTTATGTTTACCGCGTAGGTGACAAGACCGCCGTTCAATCAGCCCTTAACACATATATTGATGCCATCAGAGAGAGAAGCGACAGGATCAAACTTCTCAAAACGGTTGAAGAAGTTAAGAAAAAGACATTGAATGGTCAAATGCGAGCTTCAGAAGCCGTTGACTATGCCATAGATGAAATATCGCACCTTAAGGGTACGGGTGAATCCAAGGGCTTTGAGGGAATGCCTGATATTCTCAAGCTTACTATGAGTGAGATTACGGCAGAACTTAAAGATGAGGGCTCGGGGGGGAAGATCAAACTCGGTTTCCCGAAGCTTGATTCTATGCTCGGAGGGCTGAGACCGGGATCATTAAATATCCTTGCCGCACGTCCGAGTATGGGTAAATCCGCGCTTGCGATCAATATGGCTGCAAATGTTGCGGCTAACCAGAATCCTGTTGCTATTTTCTCGCTCGAAATGAGCAAACAGGAGATCGCATCAAGACTAATGTCCTCTTCTATGAGTAAGCCTGTCAGCGAGATCATATATTCACATAAGATGAGTGACGGCGACAGGAAGCAGATTGACCTTGCACTGGCAAAATTATCTGAGTTTCCTATTTTCATTGATGATACGTCGGATACCAATCCTGTAACCATGAAGTCGAAACTCACTCAGTTATTTGCGGATACCAAGAAAGCTCCAAGGCTTGTCATTATCGATTACCTGCAGCTTATGACTATGCCTTCTGCTACCGGAAGATCCCGTAACGAAGAAGTCACTGCTATATCAAGATCCTTAAAGCTTCTTGCCAAGGAATTCAATATCCCTTTCATTGCGCTTTCTCAGCTTTCCAGAGGTGCTGCCCAGAGAGATGACCATACACCTCAGCTTTCGGACTTGAGAGATTCAGGTGCTATCGAGCAGGATGCCGATACGGTTATGTTTGTTGACAGACCGGATTACTATAAGAAGAAGGATGAAGAGGTTTCTTCTTCCGAAGGCGATGATGCACCTCAGAATGTTAACTTCAAAGATAACAACGATGCAAAGCCGGCTTATATCTATCTGTCCAAGAACCGTCACGGAAAGACCGGCAGGGATTCCGTCTGGTGGATCCCAAGAAAGACAATGTTCATTGAACACAGCGAAAGAGATCCGGAAGATGATGGCGGCAGTGCATATACAAGAACTGTTGACGGTGATGCCGCATCCCAGAATTATAACTTTGAAAGTGTAACTGCTGATGAGGCTCCGATTCCTGAACCTCCTATGCCTGATAACAATGATATACCGCCTGAAGGCGATGATTTCTTTGCTCAGGCAAATGACAGCTTCCCGGACGGATTTTAAGTTTTGAAAAAGGAAGAGACAGTTGAGATCTTAGACAGGGTCCTTGAATTCTCCAATGAAAAAGGGCTCTTTGACTGCGGGATAATTGTTGTTGGCCTGTCAGGAGGTCCTGATTCCGTAGCGCTTCTTCATATTCTCAAGGGACTTCGAAACTGTTTTGATATAAACTGCGATATTTATGCGTTCCACTGCAATCATCATTTAAGACCGGGAGTCTGTGATGAAGAAGCGGAGCTGGTAAGTGAACTCTGTGCCGAAAATCATGTTGAACTTAAGATAATTGATTTTGACTGCAAGGGTTTTGCCGGGATGAATCACATCTCGGAAGAGACAGCCGGAAGAGTATTGCGTTATGAAGCGTTCGAGCAATATGCACAGGCTTTGGAAAAGAAGACCGGTAAAACTGTCCGCATAGCTATTGCCCACCACAAAGATGATATTTCAGAAACAATGATGATGAACCTGTTCAGAGGTTCAGGTCTTGATGGCCTGGTTAATCCCAAGCCTGTTGCCGGAAGGATCATAAGACCTCTGTTGTGTTTGAATAAGCTCGAACTGGTTGATTATCTTGATACTCTCGGGGTCAGATACGCTATCGATCAGACAAATCTTTCTACAGATGGCACACGCAATACCTGGAGAAATGATTTCCTTCCGAGGATAGGCGGTTACTATAACGAAGATCCGTCAGTTCCGCTTACAAGGACTTATAAGCTTTTAAGTGACGATCTGGATTATATTTCGGATGCTTCAGCAAAAGCTTATTTTTCTTCACGTAAAGAAGTATCCGGTTATCCGGTTCTTTCGGCTTCGAAGATGAAGGATATGCATCCCGCGATCAGATCACGTGTGATCAGATCATTATGGCTTGAGACATTTGGCGACCTGATTGATTATGAGGAGATTCACCTGAAAGAATGTTTCATGCTTATTGAACAGGAACCTTCGGGGCAGATGCTTCTGGATATGCCTTTTGGCCGTAAAGCCTTCAGACATGAGGACAGTTTTGCATTTGTTTCTGAAGATAAGATCTCCGGACTTGCAGCCGGCATTGCAGGAGAAATGGGCTTTTTAACAGCGGAAGGCGCGCAAAACATAGAAATTAATCTGAAAAACTGCAAAAAAGACGGTGATCTGGAAGTTAAGATCCCGGATTCTGCCTTAATATTAAAAGTAAGAATAATTGAGAATAGCAAAGAGTTAGAGTATAATAACTTGTTGTGGTTTTGTCCCGAAAGCGCATTTCCCGATGGCAAAATTACAATCGGTAACTGCTACGGTATCAGTGATGCCTTAAGGTTCAGGAGAGCCGGTTCTTCCGGCGGGAAGGATCTTAACCGTCTTATGACGGATCTTAAGATTCCGGAAGCTGCCAGAAAGCAGATTCTCTTTGCCGAAAGAGACGGGGAAGTACTGTGGTTGCCGGGTTACGGACATGGTGTCGGTTTTACGAATGCCGTGAGCCGTGATAAATACATCGCAAGCAGACCTGCAGGTCATGAATCTGAAGATATGATCAGGATCGCGATAGAAAGGCAGTAAAGAGCTATGGCTGTTAATACTGATACAGTATTGATCTCGCATGAAGAGATCGAGCAGATGTTGGACCGCCTGAGCGGTGAACTTAACCGTGATTATAACGGCGAGCCTCTTGTGGTCGTAGGAATCCTTACCGGAGCTTTTATCTTTACGGCTGATCTTGTAAGACGCCTTAATATGCCTATCATTGTTGATTTTATGCAGGTTTCTTCATATGTCGGTGAGTACTCAACGGGAGTGCTCAAAATAAAGAAAGATATGTCATACGATATCAAGGATATGAACGTTCTCATTGTAGAGGATATCATTGATACCGGAAGAACATTGGCTCTTCTGAAGGAACAGCTCCTTCAAAGAGGACCTAAATCCCTTAAGATCTGTACGGCATTTGATAAGCCGAGCAGAAGAGTGAATGATTTGGTACCGGATTATAACGGGATTACGATCTCGGATGAATTCATTGTCGGATACGGACTTGATCTGGACGGCAAATATAGAGATTTTGACGATGTAAGGATCGTAAGAAAGGAATAAGAGAAAGTGTCAGATAAGGAAAAGAATGAGAAAAGTTTCAGACCGATAGGCGGAGGATTATTCTTCTATGTCCTGATGATAGTCATATTGATTGCATTCTCAACTATCGTTTTCGGCGGCAACTACGGTCAGAAGGAAAAGGCTACATTGTCTGATGTCATGAGCATCATTGACGATGATAAGAATGAAGTCAGCCTTGTTGAGATCAAGGGAACAACAGTCAATGTTAAGTACAAGAATGAAGAGGGACTGAATGTTGAGGTAACGCAGGATGTTCCTTACGAGTTCGTTGATGACCTTCTTTTGAAGCTCGACAAAGCAAAGGCTTTGGGAAAGATCGAAGGCTATAACTACACAGAGCCTTTCGACTGGTCAATTATAGTTAATGTTGTAATGTTCGGAATCTCTCTCGTAATCGTAGTTGTTCTCTTCCTGAGCATTACGAGACAGAGCAGAGACGGCAACAGCGTATTCAGTTTCGGAAACAACCGTGCGAGAGTATCCGATCCGAATAAGGATAAAGTAAAATTCTCCGATGTTGCAGGTTCCGTTGAAGAGAAGGAAGAACTCCAGGAGATCGTTGATTTCCTTAAGAATCCCAAGAAGTACCAGCAGCTTGGTGCCAAGATCCCGAAGGGCGTTTTGCTTTATGGTGCGCCCGGTACAGGTAAGACATTGCTTGCAAGAGCAGTAGCAGGTGAAGCCGGTGTAAAGTTCTTCTACATCTCAGGTTCAGACTTCGTTGAAATGCTTGTCGGTGTCGGTGCATCACGTGTAAGATCTCTGTTCTCCGATGCAAAGAAGGAAGCTCCTTCTGTTGTTTTCATCGATGAGATCGATGCGGTCGGCCGTAAGAGAGGCGCAGGCCTCGGCGGCGGTCAGGATGAGCGTGAGCAGACATTGAACCAGATCCTCGTTGAGATGGACGGATTCGATGTTAATTCAAATGTTATCGTTATGGCTGCTACAAACCGTGTTGACGTTCTCGACCCCGCACTTCTCCGTCCAGGACGTTTCGACAGAAGAATCATGGTCAATATGCCTGATGCTGATGAGCGTGAGGCAATCCTTAAGATCCATGCAAGAAAGAAGCCTCTTGCAAAAGATGTAAGCCTTCACGAAGTCGCTTTGTCTACAGTCGGTTTCACAGGTGCAGATCTCGAGAACCTTCTTAATGAAGCAGCTCTTATGGCAGCACGTCATAATAAAAAGGAGATCTCAATGCAGGAGATCACTGATGCTACGTTCAGAGTTCAGATGGGTCCCCAGAAGAATTCCAAGAAGCTCAGCGATAAAGTTAAGCGCCTTACTGCTTATCATGAAGCAGGCCACGCTGTTGTGCTCCGTGCCACATCGGAGTTCGAGAAGGTTGACCGTGTCACTATCGTTCCTGTCGGAAGAGCCGGCGGCTTCACAGCTTACAAGCCTATTGAAGATACCGATTTTTATACAGAGAAAATGCTCCTTGATACTATCAAGATGTCACTTGGCGGCCGTGCAGCCGAAGAAGTATTTCTCGGTGAAGTATCAACAGGTGCATCTTCTGATCTTCAGCAGTGCAACAACATCGCCAAGAACATGATCAAGCGTTACGGTCTTTCAAAGAAGTTCCGCAACATGGTTTTTGGTGACGAGAATGAGGAAGTGTTCCTCGGTTATTCCATGGGTCAGGTTCAGAGCTATTCTGACAAGACTGCAGCAGAGATCGATGAAGAGATCAAGCAGATCATTGACACCTGCTACGAGGAAACAAAGAGAATTCTTATTGAGAAGAGAAGCATCGTTGAAGGTCTTGCTACAAGACTTATCGACAAGCTTACGGTTGACGGTCCTGATTTCGAGAAGATCTATGTTGCAAACGGTGATCTGAGCTCCGTATATCCGACTGATTATTCAGGTATAAACACATCGGAACCGGTTATTTCAGAGCCTGTTTCCGAAAGTCCGGTTACTACAGAAGATACTTCTTTTGAAGAAGCTCCTTCTGATCACGGAAATGCAAAAGATCATGCAAGTGTCGATCCCGATGATTCAAATGATCCGGGACCTTCAGACTGATTTTATTATGTTGTTCGGCAGCCGCTCCTAACCAAAGGAACGGCTGTTTTTTAGGGGGTAATAGTATGTTGATCAAGAAGATCACAGCATGCATCACGCTGTTTTCAGTTGCGGTAACAACAGGATGTTCCGGAGCCAAGATTCCTGGTGAAGAGACAGTTGCGGAACCGAAAGATTATACTTCGATGACTGTTGAAGATATCTGCTCACAGCTTTCGCTGGAACAGAAAGCAGCACAGATGATCCAGCCAACAATATATAATACATCTGCCTTGGAAATGAGAGATGTGGATTATGGGTCTATTCTTTCAAGGGTTGATAACTGGCCGATGCCTTCTGATACCGAGTGGTTCGGTATAGTTACCGATTATCAGACATATGCGATGAAATCTGCTGCGCAGATCCCTTTTATCTATGGAAACGACAGCGTTCACGGAGTTAATTTTGCATCAGGCTGTGTTATCTTTCCGCATAACATAAATGTAGGTGCTGCAAATGATGTTGTGCTTACTGAAGAATACGGAAAGCTTGTCGGAAGCGATGTGGCACACACCGGAATGCTTCTCAATTTTTCTCCCTGTGTTGCTACTGCAAATGATCCGAGATGGGGAAGAACTTATGAGTCCTATTCTTCCGATTATAAGACCGTTACAGATCTTGCAGTTGCTTATTCCAGAGGACTTCTTTCCGAAGGCGTTATCGTTTGTCCGAAGCACTTTTTGGGAGACGGTATGACGACATTCGGCACCGGCGAGAATCCCGACACCATGCTTATCGACAGAGGCAATGCCGAGCTGACTGAAGAACAGATACAGGAGCAGCTTTCAATATATCAGGCACTTGTTGATGAGGGTGTACAGGTGATCATGCTTTCACACTCAGCATTAAACGGTACGAAGATGCACGAGAATGAGAAATATATCAGCATCCTTAAAAATGATATGGGATTTGAAGGCATTGTTTTAAGTGACTGGGATTCGATAATGAACTGTTCCGGTGAAACTTATAAAGACAATATCATCTTAGGCGTTAATGCCGGTATTGATATGTTCATGACTGATACCCAGCACAAATCAGCAATGAGTTACATCATTGAAGGAGTAAAGGAAGGCCGTATCAGTGAAGATCGTGTTAACGATGCTGTTAAGAGGATCATTAAAGTAAAGAAAGATGCGGGTTTGTTTGAAGATCCGTTACTTGAAAACCTTAACCCTTCTTATGAATATGGAAGCCAGAGATCTCACGAGGTTGCACGCCAATTGGCGGCAGAATCCTTTGTGCCTCTTAAGGCCGGAAACAATATGTATATTGAGCCCGGAATGAGAGTTTTTATCTGCGGTCCGGCTTCAGATGATGTCGGTGCCATGTGCGGCGGATGGACAAACTGGTGGCAGGGAGAAACAGATAATGAATTCAGTAAAGGCTACGGATCCTTCCAGCGTTTTGTCGAAGGAAAATCCATCGTTGAAGCTCTTAAGGAAGCAGGAGAAAAGAACGGTTTTGAAATCGTTACCGACAAAAATCAGATAGATACCTGTGATATGGTGATCCTTTGCATCGGTGAATTACCGTATGCTGAATGGTATGGAGATTCGAAAGATCTCTCACTTACAGGCGAACTCGGTCTCCCGGGCAATGCCGCTGCGATCGATATTGCAAAAGGATCAGGACTTCCCACATTGACACTTATCGTTGCGGGAAGAAATGTGATGATCAGCAATTACATTGACCAGTGGGATTCGTGCATTATGCTTTATCTGCCGGGTTCTGAAGGCGGTAATGCCGTTGCGGATGTTCTGACTAAGCAGACAGAGATGACAGGAACTCTGCCCATGCCATATTACTCATCTGTCGATCAGATCGGCACCGGCAAATACTGGAAAGATATCGGGTGGAGTGCTCTGAAAGATAATTGATCTTACTTTGAATTGATATTCTCGAACGAGAGCTTCATCTTTTCGTTGTGATCGATCGCCCAGTCAACTGCCCATTCAGATTCGAAAAGCACGACCGGCTCATCGTCTCTGTCTAGAACGAGAAGCGAAGTAGAAGTAAGAGTCATCTCCTTAGCATCAAATCCTTCGACATCAGACTTTACCCAGCGCGCAAGACGGTAGGGCAGGGGTGTTCTTACGATATCAACGTTATATTCCGACTTAAGTCTGTATTCGAGTACATCAAACTGGAGAATACCGACAACGCCCATAACATAGGTCTCTGTACCGATGTTGGGTTGCTTGTAAAGCTGAACGGCACCTTCCTGTGAGAGCTGTTCGATACCCTTGAGGAACTGCTTGCGCTTCATTGAATCCTTAGGTTCAACGCGTGCAAAATTTTCGGGTGCAAATACAGGAATAGGATCGAATTCAAATTTTCTGTTTGTTGAGATGATGGTATCACCGATCCTGAAATTACCCGGATCGAATATACCTATAATGTCGCCTGCGAAAGCCTCTTCCGTGATGGCTCTGTCCTGTGCCATGAACTGCTGGGGCTGTGCGAGAGTGATCTTCTTGCCTGTACGCATGAGATTTACTGTCATGTTCTTTTCGTACTGACCGGAGCAGATTCTTATGAATGCCATTCTGTCACGGTGTGAAGGGTCCATGTTGGCCTGGATCTTGAATACGAAACCGGAGAACATGGGATCTTCAGGCTCCACCATGCCGTCTGTCGTGTGGTGAACGGCAGGTCCGGGACTCATCTTAAGGAAGTGCTTTAAGAATGGCTCAACACCGAAGTTCGTGATAGCAGAACCGAAGAATACAGGTGTGAGTTCTCCGGCGAGGACCTTATCCATATCAAGCTCATCACCGGCCATATCAAGGAGCTCGATGTCGTTCCTGAGTATTTCAATGTGACCCGGCATAAGCATTTCATCGAGCTTGGGGTCATCGATTCCTGATACGCTCTGTGTAACCATTGAAGCGCCGTGGTCATTGTTCTCGCGGTCGAAAAGAAGGACACTTCTTGTCTCTCTCTCATATACGCCTTCAAAGTCACCATCTGTTCCGATAGGCCAATTGATAGGTACTGATCTTATTCCAAGAACCTTCTCGAGTTCATCCATGAGATCGAAAGGATTCTTGGATGCACGGTCCATCTTGTTTATGAATGTGAAGATCGGGATACCGCGTCTTCTGCATACCTGGAAGAGTTTGATAGTCTGTGTCTCTACACCCTTTGCACCGTCGAGGACCATTACCGCAGCATCTGCAGCACAGAGTGTTCTGTATGTGTCCTCAGAGAAGTCCTGGTGACCGGGGGTATCAAGGATATTGATGTGGCAGCCGTCGTATTCGAACTGCATTACTGATGAGGTAACTGAGATACCACGCTTTTTCTCGATCTCCATCCAGTCGGAAGTAGCGTGGCGTGCTGCCTTACGCGCTTTTACCGAACCGGCCTGATGAATGGCGCCACCGTAGAGAAGGAGTTTCTCGGTGATAGTGGTCTTACCGGCATCCGGGTGTGATATGATCGCAAACGTGCGACGTCTTTTTATTTCATCAACAGAATTCATTTTACCCTCAATAAATGTATAATAGTTCTTTAGAGACAAGTAATTATATATAAGAAAGAAGGGAATTACAAATAATGAAGCGTGGTGGAGGCGTTCTGATGCATATCAGTTCACTCCCGGGTCCGTTCGGCACGGGTGTGATGGGACAGGAGGCAATTGATTTTGCTAAGCAATTGGCTTCTCAGGGAATGAAGTACTGGCAGGTTCTGCCTTTTTCTTATCCCGGTATGGGCAATTCCCCTTATCAGAGTTTCTCGGCTTTTGCAGGCAACTGGCTTTTTATAGACCCGAGAAGACTTTTAGACAGAGGACTTCTCTCACCTGCAGAAGTACAGCAGGCAGAGTATACACAGAATAAGTGGAGAATAGATTACGATTTCTTAAGGACCAACAGGGATGAGCTTTTAAGAAAAGCTTTTGAGCGTGCAGACAAGGATCTTCTCGCAAAAGCAGATAAGTTCATCAAGGACAACAAGTGGGTCCAGGATGTTGCAGCTTACCAGACGGTAAAGGATGCAGACTTTGGAAAGCCGTGGTGGGAATGGTCTGATTCAAGACTTCGCAACTACGACAAGTCTGCTGTTGCAGAACTTAAGAATAACCCCAATTACAGATATCACGGTTTTGTACAGTATCTGTTCTTCGATGAATGGGCGCAGATCAAAAAGGAGATCAACGATGCAGGTATTTCGATAATCGGTGATATTCCTTTCTATGTATCAGGCGATTCAGCTGATGTCTGGGCAAGCAGAGACCTGTTCAAGATGGCATCGGCAGCAAAAGTGAACAAAGTCCTGAAAGATTATGAAAAGGCTTTGGATAAGTATAAGAAGGAGCTCGAAAAGGGCGAGACCGGTAAAGACGGCGAGCCTTTGAAAGAACCCAGAAAACCCAAGCCGGAAGCACTTGTTTTCGAAAGCGTGGCAGGTGTTCCGCCAGACTATTTCTGCGCAGACGGACAGCTTTGGGGCAATCCTATCTACGACTGGAAAAAGATGAAAGAAGATCATTATGCATGGTGGATGAGCAGACTTGAAGATAATTTCAAGCTTTTCGATTACTTGAGGATCGACCACTTCCGTGCATTCTCTTCCTATTGTGAGATCGATGCCAATGCCGAGAATGCCAGAGACGGAAAATGGATTCCCGGTCCCGGTCTTGATTTCTTCGAAGCGTATGACAAAAAATTCAAGGACAGATCCCGCCTTATTGCAGAGGATCTGGGTGAAGTAACACCTGATCTTGTTGATTTTATGGGCAAGGTCGGAATACCCGGAATGCGTGTAATGGAATTCACATTCTATCCCGGTGATAACAGTTCGTTCCTTCCTCACAATTTTGACAACAACTGTGTCGCATATACAGGAACACACGACAACAATACACTTTTGGGATGGCTCTGGGACAGTCCTGAGGAAGTCAGAAAGACATGTCTTGAATACTGCGGTTTCACAGGCGATAACTGGGGCGACGGCGGTACGCACAGCGCTTCCTGCAGAGCTATTATCAAGACACTTTGGATGAGCCATGCTGACGTTACGATAATACCTATCCAGGATATGCTCGGATACGGTGCGGATACAAGAATGAACATTCCCGGAACTCCGACAGGCAACTGGGTGGTAAGGTTTACCAAGGAAGATTTTGATTCAATAGATAACGAATGGTACAGGGATCTTAACAGGATCTATTTCAGATAAGGAAACTCGAAAATGAAATACATTCTTTGCATTGATCAGGGAACTACTTCGACAAAGGCTTTTCTTCTTGATGAGGAGGGTAATCTTTCCAAGGGCACGCATGTGCCGTTCAAGCAGTATTATCCTCAGCCCGGTTGGGTAAGTCACGATGCAGAGGAAATTTACTTATCTGTTCTGAAAGCAATTGCGATGATCCTTAAAGATCATCCTGAAGCTGCCGGCAATATCTGTTCGATGGGTATTACGAATCAGCGTGAGACGACGGTTGCTTTCTCGCCTTCGGGAAAGCCTTTTACACAGGCGATCGTATGGCAGTGCAGAAGAACATCGGACATCTGCAGACGTCCTGAGATCAGGGAACAGGGCAGGAGGATAACCGAGATAACAGGTCTTAAGATCGACCCTTATTTTTCTGCCACTAAAATGCTCTGGCTTCAGGAAAATATCCCGGGCCTGAAAGAATGCTGCACTTCGGGTGAAGCATATCTTTCAACCATTGACGGTTTTCTTGTGTTCAGACTTACCGGCGGAAAATCCTACGCATCCGATTATTCGAATTGCTCAAGAACAATGCTTTTTGATATTTCAAAGAAAAAGTACGATCAGGAGTTCCTGGATCTTTTCGGAATCCCTGAAAAGACATTGGCAAAGCCCATGGAGTCCTGTGCTGATTACGGGCAGGTCGATATAAGTGAAGAATATCTGAAAGACAATGGTTTTGTGGAGAGTGAGATCAGGGATCTCCTTTCTTTAAACGGTGTCCGTATCGCAGGTGTCCTTGGCGATCAGCCAGCTGCTCTTCTTGGACAGAATGCAATAAACAAAGGCGATTCAAAGACCACATACGGAACAGGAAGTTTCACTTTGATGAATCTCGGAACCGAACCTGTCTTTTCCAAAAACGGGCTTCTCACATCGTGTGCATGGTCCATAAAGGGTGTTACTAATTATGCTTTGGAAGGAAGTATTTTCCAGGCCGGTTCAGTAATCAGCTGGCTTAAGGATGAGCTCGGATTTATAAATGATCCTTCCGAATGTGATGACTATTGCAATTCCATTGAAGATTGCGGAGGAGTCTATCTTGTTCCTGCATTTACCGGACTCGGCGCACCATATTGGAAACCCGATGCAAGAGGCGTCCTGACCGGACTTACAAGAGGAACCGGCAGAGCACAGCTGGTAAGAGCAGGTGTCGAATCCATTGCTTATCAGGTAACAGAACTGGTTAACTTAATGACTGATGACACAGGTATAAAAGCAGGACAGATGAAAGTTGACGGCGGTGTCTGCGCGAGTGCATTCCTGATGCAGCTTCAATCAGATCTTCTGGGTGTTACCATCACAAGAGCACTGAGCGATGAGATGACTGCAATGGGAGCAGGTCTTGCCGCCGGTATAGAATCCGGTATCTTTGAATCCATCGGACAGACCGGAAAATTCTATAAGGCCGGAGCTTCATATGAACCGAAGATGTCTGCATTCGAAGTATCCGAGAAGATGGAGGGGTATCGTTCTGCCGTAAGAGCAACACTTCTTTCCGGAAACGACTGATTAAATGATCCAGGTCTATATTGTTTTTTTCAAGATCTTTTTCTTTCTTGCACTCGGCTTTGTACTGAATAAGACAAAGGTAATAGATGCTGCGGCCGAGAAGGCATTGTCCAGGATTTTGCTTACGGCTGTTCTGCCGTTCATGATATTCAATTCGAGCCAGCATACCTTCTCGAATTCGGCCGTGAACGGAATGATCATGTGCGCTGCAGGTGCGATCATCTATTATGCTCTGACACTTATCGTTATGAGTCTTTCATTGAAGAAGGCGAAGATAACTGATGATGAGCGCAGGATAATGATCACATGTACAGCATTCGCCAATACAGGTTTTGTCGGCTTTCCTCTGATGGAGGCACTGTACGGAAGTTACGGCCTGCTTCTGGCTGCTGTATTCAATCTATGCTACAACCTGTTTTTCTACACTTATGCGGTTTATCTTTTCTCCAGAAAACCGAAGTTTAAGCTGATCGAGATCTTTAAAAATCCCGTTTCCGTTGCTTCGATACTGGCGATAGTTCTGTTTGTGATCCCATGGAGACTGCCTGCTTTTTTGACCGAGACATTTAAGCTCATTGGTGATATGACAGTCCCAATGTCGATGATGGTAATGGGTTCGATGCTTGCCGGAGTCAAGATCAGAAAACTTGTTACAGACAAGAAGGCATATATCGTATCTGCATTGAGACTGATGGTGCTTCCTGCGCTTATGCTTGGCGGGCTGCTTATTGTATCGCGCTTTGTTCCGATGGAATCCGAGACCAAAAGTGTTCTTGTCTTAATGTGCGCTTTGCCTTGCGGATCAATGAATGTAATATATTCGGAGAATCACGATGTGGCACCGCATTTCTGTGCCCGCACCGTTTCGCTTTCCATGATTTTTATGCTTGTAACGCTTATGTTCTGGGCATGGGCAGTTAAAGCAATATTCTGAAGATAAGAGGTTGATTGCAAATGAGTGATGGCAACAAGATCGAAAGGATCGAGAATGAAAAGCTTGTAAGTCTTCTTGGCAGGATACGCGAAGACAGCTCTGAAGAGAATATGATCGCAGTGCTTAAGGAAGCTGCAGTGTCGAAGTTCATCGTCCCTGTTGACGGTACAGACGGCAATTACAGTTTCCATGCCGTAAGCGATTCAAAGGGTCTTAAGTATATGGTCGTTTACTGCGATACCGACAGTTTTGAAGTCGCATTCGAGAACAAAAAAGAACCTCAGAACGGTGTATTGGCCGGATTTGCAGATCTCATTGATGTCGTTATGTCACCCAAGATGGATCTTTCCGGATTTGTTGTCAATCCGGGCTCTGAAGAGGTGCTTTTCGGCAAGGATATGCTTAAGATGATAGGTGCCCAGATGGGTATCGGCGGCGACGGCACTGCCAAAGTTGGCGAACCTGACAGGTATCCGCCGGAACTTAAGAAAGCACTGGACGGTTATCTTCTTATTGAACCCACTGTATCTAAGATATGGGTAAGGCTTATGCGTGAGAACGGCACCGACAGACTTATCTGGCTTGTTGTTGCCGAAGCCGATGGTGAGGGAGAACCATTGAAATATACTCTTGAGAATCTCAGAAAGTACTGTCTCCCTTATCTCGATAACATGGATGCAATGGTCGTATCCAGCAATGAGGATTTTGCCAGGCAGGTCATTGCCGGCGTTAAACCGTTTTCTGCAAGGAATGATTAAAGATGAACAAGAGCAAAACAGGGCTTATAGTACTTGTTTTCCTGGCTGCAGGATTCTTTTTCTTTATTGCAATGCTTTTCGGGTCAAGTACGCAAAGACAGGCTGTTATTAACCGGAATGCTGACCTGAATGCAAAACTCGATTCGATAGCGGAAACTGATCTTGCAATATACTGGATAGGAGAGCCCATGCCTGAATTGGAGCATCTTATGCCGGTTGTAAAGGTTATTGATCCTGCAAGTGCTTCGAAAGATACACTTCCGGTAAAAGGTCCGGCATTTCATGTAGCTGAATACAATCCGGAAGGAATGCTGATCAATGAGCAGGTTCCGAAAGACTATCCTGCAAAGATGGTAATCATCATCACCGGGAGTCCGGAACTGTCTGATGATGGTAAAGAGGCTCTTCTTAATGCCGTTGCTCAAAACGGTGTGCCTGCACTGGCAATCGGAGATGATGCTGCTGAACTTTTGGGTCAGATCCTTTCATACAGCAGGTATCACAAAGGCCCCGGAAGCTCGCTGTATTACTGTTTAGGTTCAGGTTATACGGAAAACCCCATACCGGAATCTCTTGTTAAAGCCGGCGGCATGGATCTTGCCGAGGCAGTTCCGGATGTGATATCGAAGGCGGTATCAGAGTACATACCGCAAAACTGACAATATTCGTTTGGAAAATCAGTGAAAAGTAGTGCTGTTTCAGTTTGACACCAAATTGTAATAATTATAATATATTTAGCATGGATTATATCCTTGGGGAGGTGGTTATTATCCGCGCTTTAGAACAAAGGATCCTTGCTGAAGGTCAGATCCTTCCGGGTGAAGTCCTCAAAGTAGGCAGCTTCTTAAATCAGCAGATCGACACAACACTCCTTAAGGAAATGGGCGAGGAAATAGCCCGTCTTTTTCAGAGTAACAATGTTACAAAGGTCTTAACCATCGAATCTTCAGGTATTGCGATAGCTTTTGCGGCAGGTCTTTCAATGGGACTGCCCGTAGTCTTTGCCAAGAAGCATTCGACCTTAAACCTCACCGGAAATATCCTCACATCGAAGGTCTATTCATACACTCATCAGCAGACTTATGACATTGCGGTATCAAGTGACTACATCACACCGGATGATACCGTGCTCATTGTCGATGATTTCCTTGCAAAAGGAAATGCACTGACAGGACTCATCGAGATAGTTGACAAAGCAGGTGCCAAACTTGCCGGATGCGCCATCGCGATCGAGAAGGGTTTCCAGGGCGGTGGAGATGCTCTCCGTGCCAAGGGTATAAGAGTGGAGTCACTTGCGATAATCGACAAGATGACGGATGACTCACTGGAATTCAGGCAGCAGGCCTGAGCAATAATTTTCGAATATGCATTTGCTTTGCATATAAATATTTGAACTGGAGGCAATATATGAAGAAGTTGATTTCTATGCTCGTCACAGCAGCTCTTGCAATTACTTCGGTATTTGCGCTTGCCGGCTGTAATTCAGCTAAAGAAACAGGAAACGGAACTGAAGGCGGAAACGGGGCATCTGACTTCAAAGTTGGTGCTATCTACATCAACAGCCAGAATGACACAGCAGGTTATACCTATGCGCATCATCACGGCATCACAGAGGCAATGAAGCAGGTAGGTCTTGATCCTGCCAAGGATCTTTTCATCGTTGATAATGTTCCTGAGGATGATGAAAAGGTAAAGCAGGCAATTGACCAGCTCGCAGGTAACGGATGCAATATCATCTTTGGTATCAGCTTTGGTTACCTCAATGCTTTCGATGAGAAGGCTAAGGAATATCCTGACATCATTTTCTCTCACGCAACAGGTTATCTTTCAAACGACAAGAACTTCAACAACTATTTTGGAAGAATCTATCAGGCACGTTACCTTGCAGGTATCGCAGCAGGATATAAGTCTCTTGCTACAGGCAACAACAACATCGGTTATGTATCCGCATGGGGTACAGAGTATGCTGAGACATGCTCAGGCATCAACGGATTCGCACTTGGTGTTCTTGCTGTAAATCCTGATGCAAAGATCAATGTTTACGAGATCTCAACATGGGGCGATCAGGAGCTTGAGAGACAGGCTGCTGAGACTCTCATTGACACATACGGCTGCGGCGTTATCGCTCAGCACTGTGACTCCGCTCAGCCTCAGATCGTTGCTAACGAGAAGGGCGTTTTCGGATGCGGATACAATTCAGACATGACAAAGGAAGCTCCTAATGCTCACCTTGTTGCACCAGTATGGAACTGGGATGCTTACTATGCAACAGCTATGAAGGCTGCAATGACAGATCCTTCAACATTCATGACAACAGTAGGTAACTACTATGAAGGTCTGAATTCCGGATTGGTTGACGTTTCAGAGCTTTCTGCTAACTGCGAGCCTCAGACAAAGGAAGCTATTGAGCTTGCAAAGAAGATGATGATCTCCGGTGAGTGGGATGTATTCTCAGGCGTTAAGCTCTCATTCAGCGGCGATACAGGTTCTGTTACAGTTGAGAAGACAAATTCTGCTCTCGTAACAAATGATGGTAAAGAGATCGTAGCAGCAGGCGGCCCTTCCGTTGATGACGGTGTTATCCAGGGTTCAATGAACTACTATGTAGAAGGCGTTACACAGGTTAACTGATAACAAATTGAGTTTTAGGGGTGTTTTATGGAATATGCCATAGAGCTAAAAGAAATATCAAAAAGCTTCGGCCCTGTGGCGGCCAATAAAAACATCAATCTGTCTCTTGCCAAGGGCGAGATACTTGCTCTTCTGGGTGAGAACGGCTCAGGTAAAACTACACTTATGAACATGCTGTCGGGCATTTACATGCCCGACAGCGGTTCTATTTTTATTGACGGTAAAAAGGTGGAGATAAATTCACCTGAAGATTCCGGCAAACTTGGGATAGGAATGGTACACCAGCACTTTAAGCTGGTCGAGAGATTTACGGCTCTTGAGAATATCCGTATCGGAATGAGGGGAGAAGGACGCTTCTTTCACGGAGCAGAAGTCCGCAAAAAGATAGAAGAGACAGCCGCCAAGTTCGGCTTTGATATAGATCTTGATAAAAAGGTATCCAATATGGCTGTATCAGAGAAGCAGACATTGGAGATACTTAAAGTCCTTTGCTATGGCGCAAGGATAATCATTCTCGATGAACCGACGGCAGTTCTTACCGTTCAGGAGATCGAGAAGCTTTTTAATGTTCTTCGAAAGATGAAAGAGGAAGGACATTCGATAATAATCATCACCCATAAACTCAATGAGGTTATGGCGATCTCGGACAGAGTCGCAGTATTAAGACACGGCGATTATATCGGAACGGTCGTAACCAAAGAGACTGATGAGAAGACTCTTACCGAGCTCATGGTAGGAAGAAAAATCACACTTAACATCGACAGACCCATCATCGAGAAGACTCATCCGCTTCTTGAGATAAGAGATCTCACGATCAAAAATGATGAAGGCGCAACCGCTATCGATCACATCAATTTTTACATCAGAGGCGGTGAGATCTTAGGTGTTGCAGGCATTGCAGGATCCGGACAAAAGGAACTCTGCGAAGCTATTGCAGGTCTTCGGAAGATCGAAGAAGGACAGATGATACACGAGGGTGAAAGCATCGTCGGGATGTCGCCCAAAAAGATCCTCGAGCATGGTGTTTCCATGAGTTTCATTCCTGAAGACCGTTTGGGAATGGGACTTGCTCCGTCATTGTCTATTACGGACAACATGATCCTTAAAAACTACAATGAATCAAAAGGACTTTTTGTTGACCGCAAATCAGCGCGCGAGGAAGCTCAGAAAGTAATAGACAAGCTGGAGATAATTACCCCTTCCACCGAGACTCCCGTAAGACGTCTTTCAGGCGGTAATGTTCAGAAAGTATTGCTTGGACGTGAGATCAAATCAGGCCCTAATGTGCTTATTACCGCATATCCTGTAAGAGGACTTGATATCAACTCTTCATACACGATCTATAACATTCTGAATGAGGAAAAGAAGAAGGGTGTAGGTATTCTTTTCGTAGGTGAGGATCTTGATGTTATGCTTTCACTTTGCGACAAGATAATGGTCATATGTCACGGCAGGCTTCAGGGTGTTGTTAACAGCGATCACACGACCAAAGAAGAGATCGGACTCATGATGACCGGAACGCTCAACATAGTAAATAAAGACGGTAAGACTGACGGTATCGCAAAAGATTCCGCTTTTACAGATGAGGAGGGCAAAGCCTGATGAGAAGATATCATCTTGTTAGAAGAGCGGACGCGAAACTGAACAGAACGCTTATCTATTATGCAATCGGACTGCTCGTTTCACTTACTATCGGTGCAATACTCCTTTGGGCATTGGGTATCAACCCTTTCCAGTATTACGGAAAGATGCTTACGATCGGACTTGTCGGCAACAAGTACGGATATAAGAGTATCGAAGGACTTCTGAAAGTCTTCGTTCCTCTGCTTATCACTTCACTTGCTTTAAGCCTTTCGTTCAAGATGCGTTTCTGGAATATCGGAGGTGAAGGTGAGTTCCTTATCGGTGCGATCTGCGCATCGATTGTTGCATTCAACAGTTCGGGAATGCCTAACTTTGTAACTGTTGTTCTGATGTGTCTTGCGGCAATGATCTCAAGCGGAATCATAGGTGTTGCAATCGCAGCTTTGAAGGTTAAGTTCAACACGAATGAAACACTCATGACACTTATGCTCAATTACATCATGCTCTATGTCATAAGATATATCGGTGATACAAAAGCTGACTGGAATTTCTTCTTAAGAGAAGACTCCGAAAGACCTATCTTCGGATCATTTCCGGAGTCAGCGATGATGGGCGGGATCCCTCTTGGTAAATTCAAGCTTTTATGGGCTGTTATAATCGCAGTTCTCCTTACTGCGATAGTTTATATTTATCTGAAATATACGAAGCACGGATACGAGATCTCGGTAGTAGGTGACAGTGCCGCTACTGCAAAATATGCCGGCATGGGCGTAGGAAAGATCGTGCTCAGAACTATGTTTATCTCTTCTGCCCTGATCGGTCTTGCCGCCGCTCTTGCGGTATCTTCTGCAGGAACTATCTCAGATACCATTACGAATGATGTCGGATGGACCGGTATTATCGTAGCATGGCTCAGCAAACTCAGTGTTCCTGCGGTTTTTGTAACGGCAATACTGATCTCGATTCTGCAGTACGGCTGTCAGGCAGCGGCAACACAGTATCCTGCAATCGATGTAAACTTCGCAGATCTTCTCCAGGGAATAATCCTTTTCTCTGTTTTAGTTGCAGACTTTGCTGCAAACTTCAGACTAATAAAGAAGGAGGACGCAAAAAATGCTTGATGTATTAACCTTGTTCCTCTTTAACATAATCGTTTATAACATACCGCTCCTTTATGGTACGACGGGCGAGATCATGATAGAAAAATCAGGTTCTCTTAATCTCGGCGTTGAGGGTACTATGGCGATAGGTGCTGTTGCAGGTTATCTTGTCGGTGCCAGGTGCGACAATCTCTTTATCGCATGTGTTGTAAGCTTTATTGCTTCAGGCCTTGTCGGACTTCTGTTCTCTTTCCTGACGGTTACTCTTCAGGCAAATCAGAATGTCACCGGACTTACGATCACAACATTCGGTGTCGCTTTCTATTACTTTGTCGGTAATGCTCTGTCCAACAGCCCGGAGGGATGGCCGAAGCTTTCAGGAACCAGACTTGATGCACAGTCCCAGGCGATACATATTCCCGGATTGTCCGATATTCCTTTTATCGGAAAAGCATTCTTCTCGCACGGAATACTTGTCTATGCAGGCATTCTGATCGCGATCCTGATGTGGCTTTATTTCAAGAAGACAGTACCCGGATTAAAACTCAGAGCAATCGGTGAGAATCCTGCCGCCGCAGACTCTCTGGGTGTAAATGTCGCGCTCTATAAATATGCTCACATAATAGTCGGTTCCGGCATCATGGGATTGGGCGGACTTTACATGGGTCTTAATATGGGCGGTACTTTTGAAGGTTCCAACTGCTGGATCAACGGTTACGGATGGATCTCGATCGCGCTCGTAATCTTTGCCAACTGGAGTCCTGCAAAAGCTATACTCGGAACATTCCTTTTCGGATTCTTCAACACTTTAAGAGTCCAGAATGCTGCACTTGCTTATGCATTCCCTAACGCATTGGGATGGCTTACAAAGATTCCTTCACACTTTTTCTCGGCATTGCCGTTCATAATTACGCTTATCGTTCTTATTACCAGTTCACTTACTGCAAAAGGAAAGAGCGGAGAGCCGCAGGCAATCGGCCGTAATTACTATCGTGAAGACAGATAAGGAGAATGAATGTATAACATTAGAAAACTGACAGAAGATCTTACATGGATCGGTGGCATAGACCGCAAGATTCAAAAATTCGAAAATGTCTATAAGATCAATTCCGGAATGAACTACAATTCGTATTTTCTCGATTGCGGAGCTACTGTTCTTTTCGATACAGTCGGAAGGGAAACATCTGATGTGTTTTTTGAGAACCTGAAGCACTGCCTTTCAGGACGCAAGCTCGATTATGTTGTGGTTCATCACATGGAGCCTGATCACTCTGCTACACTTGCTGAGGCATTGAATACCAATCCTGAGGCGAAGATCATTGCAAATGCAAAGACACTTCAGTTTATTTCGCAGTTCTTCCCGGATAATGATTATTCGGACAGAGCAGTCACAGTTAAAGACGGTGATGAGATCGAACTCGGAACACACAAGTTCAAATTTATATTTGCGCCGATGGTTCACTGGCCTGAAGTAATGTTCAGCTTTGATGAAACGGAAGGCACTCTTTTCAGTGCCGATGCGTTCGGAAGTTACGGTGCGATTGACGGCTCGATCTTTGCCGACTGCAAGGATTTTGATAGAGAGCTTCTTAATGAGGCACGCCGTTATTACACGAATATTGTCGGCAAGTACGGTATGCAGACTGTAGCAGCGCTTGGCAAAGTTTCGGCTTATGAGATCAAAATGATCTGCCCTTTACATTCATATGTATGGCGCAGGGATTTCGATAAGATAATCAACTGCTATAAAACATGGGGAACATATACTCCTGAAGTAAAAGGTGTATTTATCCTTACAGGTTCAATCTACGGACATACGGCAAATGCAGCCGAAGTTCTTATGACAGAACTTGATAAGAGAGGAATAGATTCTGTGATCCTTGATGCATCTTCTGCTGATATATCAGACATCATAGCCATGGCATTCAAGTACAGTCACATAACGATTGCTGCACCTACTTATAACAACAGTGTTTATTCTCCCGTTGAGCATGCCTTATCCGAATTGGCAGCTCACGGTCTGTCCGGAAGATCCTTCTCTGTCATTGAGAACGGAACATGGGCTCCGGCAGCAGCGAAAAACGTTCTGCCTGTAATCGAAAGTCTTAAGAATTGCAAAATTATAGGTCAAACGGTTACAATCAGGTCGTCGGCTGATGATGTCTCACGTTCAGGCATCGAAGTTTTGGCAGAAGCGATAGAAAATGATATAAAAGAAAACAATTAATAAAAAGGGGTAAAAAGAATGCATTGTCCAAACTGTGGAAAAGAACTTAACGGCACCGAAAGATTCTGCGGTGGTTGCGGAAATGAGGTCGCACATCTTTGGCAGCAGGCAGCACCGGCTCCCGTAGAGCCCGTTCCCGCGCCCGTTGTCGAGGCAGCACCGGCTCCCGTAGAACCTGCTCCCGCACCCGTTGTTGAAGCAGCACCTGCACCGGCTCCCGTAGAACCTGCTCCCGCACCCGTTGTTGAAGCAGCACCTGCACCGGCTCCCGTAGAGCCTGCTCCCATGCCCGTTGTCGAGGCAGCACCTGCGCCGGCTCCTGCAGAGCCTGCTCCCATGCCCGTTGTCGAGGCAGCACCTGCGCCGGCTCCTGCAGCACCTGCGCCCGCACCGGCTCCCGCACCGGCACCTGCTCCTGTAGAGGCAGCTCCGGTACAAACAGCATTTGGTGATGTTCCTGCACAGGCAGCACAGCCTGCGGCAAGTGCTGAATCTCCGAAGAAAAAGAGTAAGATCGGTCTTATAATCGGACTTATTGCTGCAGGTGTTGTAGTGCTTATCGGCGCTATTGTTGCAGTGGCAGTTATCATTGCCAACAAGCCTGTTGAAACAGAGCGTACAAAGAGAACTACCGATGATGATGAGACCGTAGCAACCACAACAGAGCCTGTATCTGAACTTGCTACAAGAACGATCATGGTCTATGCGATCGGTACAGACCTCGAATCAAATGGTTCCTGTCTTTCAGCTGATGTTAAGGAAATGATGGCAGCTACTCCCGGTTCAGATGTAAATATCGTTCTTCAGACAGGCGGTTGTACAAACTTCCAGAACAACTATATGCAGGACGGTGTTTCTCAGCGTTTTGCAATTGTTAACGGCAACATCAAGGAACTTGAGAATCTCGGTGATGTCAGCATGGTTGAGCCTGATACTCTCGAAAGCTTTGTTAAGTTTGCAAAGGATAATTATCCGGCTGAGAATTATATCCTCGTATTGTGGGATCACGGCGGCGGAGTTCCTCTCGGATTCGGTATGGATGAGCTCCACGACGGAACACTTACTGAGATCGAGATGGCTCAGGCTATCGGCAATTGCGATATTGAGTTCGAATCCATTATCTTCAATGCCTGCCTCATGGGTTCTCTTGAGGTTGCAAAGGCTCTGGATCCTTACACAGAATACATTATCGCAGCAGAGAGCCCTACGTGGGGAAGTGCATATTACGATGTAGGAATCAACTACACTAATTTCCTTAACTATATCGGTAAGGATTTTAACGGTACGGCTAAGGATTACGGTGAATTTATCGTAAGAGACTACATGGACAACATCGAGAACACTCAGCAGTCCATGGGTTACTACGGTATCGACACATGCATGTCTGCAATTGATACTGACAATATTGTTGAAGTGTTCGATGCTTATGAGGGTTTTGTTGCAGCATTGGATTCAAGAGTATTCACCAGTGACGGTTATGTTGAGTATGTTCAGCTCAGAGATGACTGCGGTTCATTTGAATCCACAGACTCTGTAGACCTTACAACACTTGCCAGTAAATATATAAACTGCGGTGATCCTGATATTGAAAGAGCCGCAAGTAAGCTGATAAACGAGGTAGGTAACTGCGTATTTACCGAGAGCAATAACTCCTATACATATGCTCACGGTATGACTACATATGCACCGTTCCTCTATCCCCAGTACTATGATGAGGCAAGGCTTACTTTCCTGACATTGGGTTATAGCGATACAACAGTTCAGTTCTACGACAAATTCGTAAGTAAGGAACTTTATATCCTTCAGGCTACAAGTTATGCAGGTGACTGGTATGTACAGCCTGCAGACGCACAGTCTATCGAATCAGGTAATGTCTATGATATTTCCAGTCTTGTTGTAGATATGGGCGGTTATGAAGCTATTACCTTGACGGAAGAAGACTGGAAGATCATCCGTGAAGTTAAGGTAACACTTGCTATTACGGAAGATTCAGAAGAGGACAGGATTTCCTATTTTGGTACAGACAACCAGTATTCGATCGATCCCAACGGATATATCATCCTTGAGAATCCGATCAATTGGGTCCACTTCAAGGGCTTCGGATTTGTTACTTGCGAGTGCCTTAAGTATGAAGTGGCAGATGACGGAAAATGGTATAAGTATCTTGGTGCTGAGGCTATCGTAAACGGTCAGACATCATATATTGTTGTCGCATTCAGCTCTGATGATAAGGACGGTCAGATCATAGGATATTATCCGGCTGATATCATTAATGATACTTATGATGTAAATCAGGGCAGCCAGTTTAAGGATGATGATCAGATCATACTCGTAAGGGAATACTTTGATATTCCTTCCCAGACTATGAAATATGAGGAACTGGGAGATGCTGTAAACTATGAGAAGGCATTGGAAGCTTACCGCTATTCAACTATTAATTATGATTCTGTTAACTGCTTTATCGGATTTGATATCTACGATGTTTACAACAACGATTATTATCTCCCGTTAAGACCCGGTAAGCCGGCTTATGAGATCACAGTTGAAAGAGGCGATAACGGTTATTCACACGGTTCAGATTACGATGAAGGCACTATTGATGCTTCCGTAATGGCAGGTACTGCTGTTGTTTACGATACATCATTCCCTGCAGGTCAGGGCACAATGAACTTCTATGCATATGACGGACTGATCGATGACAACTACGTATATTCTTCCGAGACTGAAGCTCTGTCGCTTACTATAGAACTGACAGAACCTACTGACGAAGAGGTCGAGTATATCTACTATTACAGTCCGGATAATATGTTCTCTGACAGAGAGCTTCAGACCACTATTTACAGCGGTACAGTATCAGCAGTAGAAGAAGACGGAGTATATACCTTCTACTGTGATTATCCCGGTGACAGCGACAGCGTTATTAAGCCCGGATATTACATCATCACAGTAAGTGATGTTGAGACCGGAACAAGGATAGTTATCGCTACATGCCATGTAGTTTGATCTGCGGCATAGAAAACTGTTATTTGAGGTGATATGAATGAAGATGACCGGAGCACAGATACTTGTCGAGACCTTGTTAGAACAAGGTGTTGATACTGTGTTCGGTTTTCCGGGCGGAATGGTCGTAGATATCTATGACAAACTCTACGACAAGCAGGATAAGATAAAGCACATCCTGACCGCACACGAGGAAGGTGCTGTTCACGCAGCAGATGGTTATGCAAGATCCACCGGAAAGACCGGAGTCGTTATTGCGACTTCCGGTCCCGGTGCAACCAACCTTGTCACGGGAATCGCTACGGCCTATCTTGATTCGATCCCTCTTGTTGCCATTACGGGCAACGTAAGCAATTCCATGATTGGAAGAGACTCGTTCCAGGAGATCGATATCACCGGCATTACTCTTCCCATCACAAAACACAACTTTTTCGTTCACAAGATTTCAAAGCTTGCAGATGTTGTGAGAAAAGCTTTTGAGATTGCACAGTCGGGAAGGCCCGGTCCTGTCCTGATCGATATTCCGAAAGATGTCCAGGAGGCTGTTTTCGATTACAAGAAAAAGCCTGTCGAGAAACCTGAAGTTCTTCCCGGATGCAACACAGAAGATATTGATAAAGCAGTACAGCTTATCAAGGAATCCAAAAGACCTTATATCTATTTCGGCGGCGGTGCCGTAAGGACAGAACTCGGCGAAGACATAATCAAACTTGCCGACAAACTCGATGCCGTAATCGGATGTTCCATGATGGGACTTTCCGAGATACCTTCCGACTCTCCGAGATTTTTGGGAATGCAGGGAATGCACGGACGTTATGCATCCTCTGTTGCGCTTGCAAAAGCAGATCTGATACTCGCTCTGGGCGTAAGATTTTCGGACAGGGCAACGGGAAAAACGGAGAAGTTTTCTCTCTCCGCTACAAAGATCCACGTTGACTGTGACCGTGCCGAAATCGGAAAGAATATTCCTGTTGATCTCGGTGTCTGCTGTGACATAAAAGATTTTGTAAAACATCTTACACATGCAGTTCCCCAGCGTAAGAATACGGAATGGATCAAGAAAGTTGAGCAGCTCAAGCAGAGAGAGGCGGATGCATACGAAGGTCTTCCTTTCCTTCCGCGTGATACGATCAACATCATTTCCGATATCGTAAAACCCGACACAAGGATCGTTACTGACGTTGGTCAGCATCAGTGCTGGACAGCTCAGTTTTTCAAGTTCAGAAACAAGCGCACATGGATCACATCAGGCGGTCTTGGAACCATGGGATTCGGTCTTGGCGCTGCCATCGGAAGCTATATGGGAACAGGTAAGAGAAGCGTTCTTATCACAGGTGACGGAAGCTTCGGCATGTGTCTTAATGAACTTGCAACTGCTGTTACATACAATGTCCCCGTAACGATAGTTATCTTTAACAACCATGCGCTGGGAATGGTAAGACAGTGGCAGAAGATATTCTTCGACGGAAGATATTCAAATACCACTCTTGACCGTAAGACAGACTTCGTTAAGCTTGCACAGGCTTTTGGTGCCAAGGGTTTTAAAGCAACCGACAAAGAGTCTTTTGAAGAAGCATTTAAGAAAGCGTATAAGGTAAAAGGTCCTGCTGTGATCGATCTTACGATAAAGACCGACAGCGTTGTTCTTCCGATGTTAAAACCGGGCGGAACATTCAACAATCTCATCTTGAGAAGGGAGGATATCAGCGATGCAGAAAAATAAGATAATCATTGCGATCTACGTTGATAACCAGTATGGTGTCCTCTCACGTGTTACCGCCATGTTCACAAGACGCGGATACAACATTGATTCCCTCACGGTAGGTGAGACGGAATCTCCTGAGTATTCCCGTATCACTATCACTTTAAGTGCAGAGAAAAACGAGAAGGATCAGGTTGTATCGCAGCTCCGTAAACTCTACAACGTTAAGAAAGTCATCGTTTTGTCTGCAGAAGAATGTATCAAGAGAGAACTCCTTCTCATAAAGGTCAGGAACACCGAACAGCAGCATGCCGACATCGTTGAAGCGACAAATATTTTCCGCACGAAGATCATCGACTTCACGGATGAAGCGATCAGCATCGAAGCTACAGGCGACAGCCAGAAGATCGATGCATTCATCGAGTATATGAAGAAGTTCGACATCATCGAAATGTGCCGTACCGGCCTTGTTGCTCTTGACCGCGGCGGTGCAAACATCTGGTCTGAACACGAAGACTGATGAATTAATACAAATTTAACTTAATTCGCTCCCTCAATCGTTTATAATTTAATCAAAGGTCAAAGCCTTTTGAAACTTCATAACGGAAGGGAGTGATTTTATGAAGATCACTACACAGGGCAACGGAATTCGCATCGGTACAAGACTTGAAGAGAAGATCGCCGCCAAGATGTCTAAGTTCGACAAGTACTTTGGCGATGAAGGTTCACTCAATGTCCGTATCAGACCTGAAGGTCCCGAGATGATCGTTGAGATCACAATGAAATTCGACGGCAAGATCTTAAGGGCTGAGGCAAGTGATGAGGATATCCTTACAGCAGTTGACAGAACAGTCGATAAGCTTGAATCTCAGATCAGAAGACAGAAGACCAAGTTCCTTAAGAGAAAAAAGGACTTCCCGGGAATTGTTAATTATCTCGAGGATGACGGCGGAGCAGATTTTGACTTCGTTGACGAGAAGGATGATAAGATCACAAAGCGCAAGCAGTTCGCTTTAAGACCCATGACATCCGAAGATGCTATCCTTCAGCTTGAGATGCTCGGACACGATTTCTTCGTATATCTTGACAGCGAAACAAATTCAGTATGTGTTGTTTACAAGAGATATGACGGAGGTTACGGATTACTCGAACCTGAATACTGATATCTGATCAAGATAAAAATATATCCGGGAATGCCTCGTATGGGGCATTCCTTTTTTATCTTCCAAATAAGAAAACATGCCTACAAAAAAACTTTTCGCGATTTAGCAGGTATGATCAGCTAGATACGACTTCGATAGTTTTTTCGTTTTTTCTATTTTGGCTAAAACAGAAAATGATTTAGGAAAAAAGGGCCGTTTTTTCCTAAACCATTTCCTGAATGATGGCATTTAGGAAAAGAGCATCAGTTTTCGAGTTCGCGACATCTCGCAAACATACCTTTAGTGTTTAGCAGTTATACTTGCACGATTCGTTAGTTTTGCAAGGCGGAATAAGCACGTGTATTATATTTTCAAAACCCAAAGGGAGAAAAAAGATGGATTATAAGTTTCTCGGGCACGAGACAGCGGATACAGTAAAGCCGGTTGATAACAGTGAATACAGGATCGATTCGCTTCTGGATCTTTTCGATGTGCTGTCGGATGGCATCTGGAGGATCGAGACATGTGCGCCGAGGCTCCGTGTTGACTGGAGTGAAGACAACATTACTTTGGGACAGTGCTCCATTACAGCTTTTCTTGTGCAGGATATTTTCGGAGGAGAAGTATACGGGATCTTAAGACCCGGCGGAAACTACCATTGCTATAACGTGATAGACGGGAAGCAGTATGACCTGACTATCGAGCAGTTCGGTGATGAGGCTAAAAGCCTTGTTTTCGATAACAGTAATCTGCAGAGCCGTGATGTCCATTTTGCCAAGCAGGAGAAATATGAAAGGTATCTTCTGCTTAAAAGCCTTCTTAAAGAGGCGCGCGGAACTTAATCACCGTGCATAAATAAACGGAGATTAGGACCGTTATTCTGTAACATAAATGTACCACAACTGCTTGTGACACCGTGATAAACTAGCGTGGGGAATTTAGGAGTATCACAAGGAGATTGATATGGTTAAGAATATTTTTGCAGTATTTGTCATGGCGGCTATTACAGCTGTTCTCAGTACTGTTGCCTGGGGATGTGAAGTCAGATCAGGCGCGAACAGAGGATGGGTATATTCCGGAGAAGCCGCATATTATTATGACGAACAGGGTGAAGAATATGTGGGCATGCATGTAATGCCCGAAGACGGAACCAGAAGATATTTCGATGAAGAGACCCACATAATGGCTACCGGTGAAGCCGAGATCGAAGGAGCAAAGTATCTTTTCGATGCGGAAGGCATCATGATGACCGGATTCCAGACAGTAAACGGAAGTCTCAGATACTACAGCATTGAGAGCGGTATCATGAAGACCGGATGGTATAAATCTGATTCCGGTACTTATTATTTTGATCCCCAGACAGGCGATGGTGCGACAGGTTGGACTGTTATCGACGGTAACGAGTATTATTTTGCACCTGAGTCGGGAGTTCTTACAAAAGGAATTTTCAGTACAGAGAACGGACAGTATTATGCCGATCCTGATAACGGCAAAGTATCCAAGGGTCTTCAGATCATTGAGAATAAGCAGTATTACTTTGATGATGAGACCGGTCTTATGACAAAGGGCTGGGTCAATCTTGACGGCGACAGATATTACTTTGACGAGGAGACCGGCGAAGGAATTGAAGGAATCATCGATATCGAAGGTTCAAGACACGGCTTTATCGCAGGCAAGATGATAAGAAACGAGAGAGCTATGGGTGATAATCACCTATACTATTTTGATGATGAGGGCAATATCACACGTGAAGTTGACGGCAGCAAACCCATGGTAGCGTTAACATACGATGACGGTCCTTCGATCTATACGGATGCTATCCTTGATGTCTATGAAGAATACGGCCAGAGATGTACCTTCTTCATTGTAGGTGACAGAATCTCCTGGAATGAGGAACAGGCTATCCGTGAAGCTGAGCTCGGTTGTGAGCAGGGCAATCACACATATAGCCATAACAGACTTACTTCGCTTGATGCCGACGGACAGAGAGAAGTCCTTCAGGGAACAGATGATGAGCTTATCAGGATATCAGGTAAGCCCTCAACATGCTTAAGACCGCCGGAAGGAAGATGGGATGATACTCTGAAAGAAGTATGCGGATGCCCTATCATCCTCTGGAGTATCGACTCACGTGACTGGGAAAGCAGAAATGCCGATAAGATCTGCAATGCTATTATCGGAAAAGTAAAAGACGGTGATATCGTTCTGATGCATGATCTGTATCAGGCTACCGCAGATGCTACAGAAAGAATCGTTCCTGCACTTATTGATGCAGGCTTCCAATGTGTTACAGTAGAAGAGATGGGACTGCTCAAGAAGGGCGGACTCGAAGACGGAGTTGTTTACTATTCGATAGAGAACGATTGATAATTTGCAATGGATAACATAATTGACTATGTCCGCTGGGTAGGCGGTACCGACTTTGAAGGCAGGCCCTTTTCAAGAGTCGATAATATCGTGCTTTGTCAGTTATCTTATCTTGATCTGAAAGAAGTTCCCGAAATAAACAGCGAGGACGGTATCATGACACTCCGTGAGGCTGTCAATGAGCTTACAAATCTCGGCCTGTCGATCCGTAAAATGGCACCTGACGACAGCGAACGTTTTACTTTGCTTGTTAAGACCGCAGCTAACTCCAAAAGGTTTGGAGAACTTTATATCTCATCTTTTACGGATATCCTTGATGAAGATGACTCTATCCAGTTCTCTGCAATGACTTTCTCGCCCGCGAAGAAAGGCGGCCGGGCTTTTGTTGCATACAGAGGTACCGACAGCACTATTGCCGGATGGAAAGAAGACTTCATGACGAGTTTTACTCTTACTTCATCACAGAGAATGGCCGAAGCTTATCTACGTTCCGCACTCAAAAGATTTGATACAGTAATTTCCGGAGGACATTCCAAAGGCGGCAATCTTGCAGTGTATGCGGCTGCCGTTCTTCCTGATGATCTTTTCGACAGGGTAGAGCATATCTATTCTAACGACGGACCTGGCTTCTGCCCTGAGGTGTTGAAAGAAGACCTGATAAAACGTGTTAATCCGAAGGCTACAAGAATAATCCCGCAGTTCTCGATCGTCGGAAGCGTTTTTGCTCCCGAGATAGAAGACAGTTATGTGATCAAAAGCGATAAGCAGGGTGCTGACCAGCATGAGCTCTGTTCATGGGGAATAGATCACGGCGATATACTCATAGCAGCAGACGGATTGGATCCTCTTGCAGCAAGGATAAACAGCGGGATTGATAAATGGATCTACTCGGTAAATATCGAAGAGCGCAAAAGATTCATTAATGCTTTCTTCGATGCGATGAGTGAAGAAGATACCCAGACACTTGAGGAATTTACAGCACAGGGAACGAGAGGATGGGAGAGAGTTCTTAATGTTGTTTTAGGCGATGATGAGAGACTGAGGATCGCTGCTGCTTCTCTTCCTGATCAGCTGTTTCTGGATGGTGAAGGCAAGAAACTTTCAAAGACGAGTGCTTTCAGACAGTTTAGAAGGTCTGATCTTGCCAAAGGTCTAGCCATGATGCTTGCAGGTCTCCTGATTTTCCTTATTCCCGAGAACTTCCTTTTCGTCCTGGTCGTAATCCTTCTTTTGGCGGCAACAATCATATCGATAACTCTTACTGTCAGAAAGATGAAGAAGGACAACTGGAATTTCCAGGCTCATCTGGTTGATGCCACGGTCTCATCCGTTCTTGTTGCCACGACGGTATTGACATTTGTTAAAGAGGGCGCTCTGTTTGTAATGGCAAGCGGAATCTTTGCGGCACTTCTTTTCGCATGTTCTTATAATTGTATGGCAAGAGCTAAAAAGACCCGCAACAGGAGTTTTGAAGTATTGCTGATAATCATGAGCGCTGTCTGGGCGGTTAGCGGAATATTTATCCTTTTTGCTCCTGAAAATACACTTGAGGTTTATATGATCATCGTAGGTTCGCTCGCCATTTGTGACGGTCTGTTAAGGGTACTTAAGGCATACCGTGTAAGACATCGCTGGTATGTAAAGTAAATGTGCTTATGCTATAATCAATTTATTATGATAAGAAGGGAGCTCTCATATGGCAGACGATTTGAATAATAAGATGGAACCTGAGATCTCTGACGCTTCCGAAGAAGTTGAAGAAGTCGTCAAAGAAGAGGTTGCAGTTGTAGAAGAAGCTGAAGAAAAGGCTGCAAAATCAGTCAAAAAGGAAGCTGAGGACAAAACTGCAGAGGTTGCAGCAGCTGCAGTGGCAGCTTCCGCAGCAGGTAAAGAGGCTGCAAAAGAAGCTTCCAAGGAAGCCGAGGCAGCAGCTAAAGCTGCAAAGAAAGCTGAAGAGCAGGCTGCCAAGGATGCTGCTAAAAAGGCAGCCGCTGCCGAAAAGGAAGCGGAGAAGGCTAAGCTTGCCCAGGAGAAGGCTGATGCAAGACTTGAGAAGAAGAGACAGAAGAGAGCAGCACAGCAGGCTCTTATCGATGCATGCCCTCCGCAGTACAGACCTGTATCAACATCCAAGTATTTCTGGCTTGCATTCTTAAGTGCAATTCCTTTCATCGGATTTGTTGCAACACTTATCCTTGCAGTTGCCGGACGCAACAGAAACGTTAAGAACTTTGAGAAGGCAATTCTTGCTTACTATATTATTGCTCTGGTGCTTTGCCTGATCGCAATAATCGTTATCGGCGTAGCTCTTCCTGCCGATATAAGAGAGAATGTTCTCCTTGCATTAAGTAAGATCGCAGGTTCTTTCGGTATCGGATAAACATCGGAACCGTTAACTTTGAACACTTATAGGAGCTGTCACGGTACGATTCCGGTCAGCTCCTTTTTGTTGCCTTCTTTTTATCCTGATGTCTCATTACTGTAACATTGTTATTTTACAATCGGAGTTATTAAGAACTGAAAGAAGGGGAACAATATATGGAAGACAGACTTATTTCTAAAAAAGACCTGCTCACAAAGGAAGGAATCTCATACGGTACGCTCTACCGCTGGAAGCGTCAGGGCCTGATTCCTGAGAGCTGGTTCATCCATAAGGCAACTGAGATAGGACAGGCTACATTCTTCCCCGAAGAGAAGATCACTGCAAGAATCGCACGCATCAAAGATCTTAAGAGCGAATTGTCAGTAGATCAGATGCAGGAACTTTTCTCTGCCAATGTTGAGAGCTTCAAGATTCCCATGCAGGATTTCAAGGACCTTGAGATCGTAGGCAGAATGTCCATTACAGCATTCACATCAGTTTTCCCCATGAAGGACCTTTTGGACTTCAATGATGTTTTTGCTATGTATGTAATCGATCATCTTATGAAGCTTTCCGGCATCTATCTTGAAGATGCAAAGCAGGTATTGAGACTTCTTTGCAAGTATCTCTCTGCTGAAGCTTCCAAAGAGTACCAGCTCATTCTTCTCCGCAAGATGGGTGTTCCGATGACAGTTCTCGTAAGAGGTGAAGATGAGATCCTTCTTGAAGATAATACAGAGATCATTGCATGTGCTAACCTCGGCGAATTTGAAGAAGCATTAAAGGATCAGCTTATTGCCTGATAGATTAGACTGATGGTTGATACTGACATACAGCTGACCGGAATACTTGGAGTACTTGCTGAAGGTGTGAGATTCAGGATACTGTCTCTCATTGCTTCAAAAGGTGAGCTCACCGCAAAAGATATTCTTTCGGAGTTCGAATTTACACAGCCGACTTTGTCCCACCACATGGCGTGTCTTACAGAAGCAGGCCTTGTAAATGTCGAGCGCAAAGGAAGATTTGCTTATTATTCAATCAATAAAAATACGATAGAACTTGTCTCTTCTGCCATAGATTCACTTAAGGAGAGCCCTAAAAAAGCAGTTAAAGCAAAAGAGGTTTCAGAGACAGATCCGAAGGAACCCAAGAAGGGCAAGAAAAAGAAGAAGAAAGACAAGAACAAGAAAAAGAAAAAAGACTGATCCATAGTCTGTATAAATCCATAAGCGGTCCGGTAGGTATTGTATTTACCGGACCGTTTTTTGTATCATATAAATACGTGGAATATCAGAGGGAGGGAATAGATATGTCTTTTTGCAGAAAATGCGGCGCCAGATTAAAAGAAGATGATGTGTTTTGCTTCAAGTGCGGTGAACCAATAGACAAAACGGCCGATGAAGTTTTTGCTGACGATCAGGCTCCTTCACAGGAATTGCCTGTAATGACAAAAGAAGAAAGCATTGATCTCGCGCTGAAACTTAAGGATAAGTATGCCGCTATTGAAAAGCTTGAAAGAGAGATCGGGTCTAATGAGACGACTCTGAAAAGACCTGCAGTTATTTCCCACAGGAGATACTCGAAATTCAGGTTCTTCTGGCCTTTTCTGATATACGCTTATATCACCCTCAATGTTGTTTACTTAATCGGAGTGTTAATAAGTTCGACTGGTGATGATGCGGGCGTAGGTGTTGTGTTTTCGCTCATAATTGCATTTATGGCGGCTGTCGGATTGCTCATATTGGGAAATGCTTTGGCAGGCAGGAAGCAGGAACGACTGAATGCAGCTATCGCCGAAGAAGAATATAAAATGAAAAAAAGAATTGACGATCTTGCCAAGAATACAGCAGAACTCAAGACAAAGCTGAAGATGAAGAAAAACGAGGTGAGTGAATACACGTCTCTTGTTCCGCCAAAGCTCAGGACCAAGATATACATGGATAAGATAATTACTCTTATATCAACCGGCAAAGCAGAGTCTTTCTATGATGCGGTCAATATGTTGAAATAACATGTAATTTAACAGGCAAATTAAAAGGGGTTGCAACATCTTGTTACAACCCCTTGTTTTTGTTTTGTGTTGTGAGAAGTTATTTAGCCTTCTGTTCCTTGAGGAGATCCTTGATCTCTGTAAGGAGCTTAACTTCATCAGACGGTTCGGGTGCAGGTGCGGGTTCTTCTTTAGCGCCCTTCTTTGCACGCTTTGTGATTCCGTTCTTAAGTGCATTGATAGCCTTGAGCATAATGAAGAGGATCAATGCCATGATAAGGAAATTGATGACAGCCGTAATGAATGCACCGTAGTTGATTGAAAGTGACTGGATCTCTTCCAGAGTGAGTCCTGTGTAATCTACCCAGGGAAGTCTTATCGAGCCTGCGATATCAGCTCCGCCGATAGATGCGATCAAAGGGTTGATAAAGCTGTCTGTGAAGGATGTTACGATATCCTTGAAAGCAGCACCGACGATAACACCGATAGCCATATCAACTACATTACCCTTGAGTGCAAATTCCTTGAACTCATTCATGAAGTTTTTAATTACTCCCATTTTTAACTGTTCCTCCTATTGTTGTTTGCTTTAAAAAGCCGGACCTGAAAAAGGATCCGGCCGGTTCACAGGATTAAATAATTATTACGCGAACTTTCTTGCTTCTTCAGGAAGGCTGTTGATATCACCGCTGAAGAGGATAGTTGCAGTAACAGGAGTGTCCTTTAAGAAAGCGTCAAGCTTCAAAAGAAATTCTCCGAGACCTTCGGGTTCATAGCTGTTAGCAACTTTGCAGATTGCGTCAACGTAGATATGTGTTAAGTCGTAATCTTTGGAGCAGATGCCGCAAATGAATGCGAGAACCTGGTCAAAACCTTCGATGGGGTATTCCTTCATATTTACAAGACGAACTGTGGGCTTAAGAAGCTGGTCTAATCTATTTCCTCTTTCAAGGCAAACGACGTTGCTGTCAGTAGAAGCAACTGCGTTAATGTCATCGACGAGCTTTGCTGTTTTGCCCGTACCCTTAGGTCCTGCAATAAGTTTAATCATAGAATGTCTCCTTTGGGGATCATATTTCCATTGGATATCTGGATAGTCTTATTTTACTTTAATTACCTTTCGAAATGAATATAAAAGTGTAAAAAATATGGAACATTTTTCGGTTTGCAAGATTATAAACCTTATGTTAAAATCATTGAGTTCATAAAAAGGTTTTTTACGAACGGACAGCGTTATGCGTGTCCGTTTTTTGTTGTAAAAGGAGAAATAATTTGGCTAAAAGATCCAAAGTGGCGCAGGAAGCATTCGAACTTGCCGAACCTGTAGTTGCCGGCCTCGGTTTTGATCTTGTCGACTGTTCTTATGTCAAAGAGGCAAGAGGCATGGTCCTTACGCTCTATATTGATAAAAAGGGCGGTATCGGCATTGATGACTGTGAGACAGTAAGCCGTGCGGTAGATCCGGTTATTGACGAAGCTTCGTCTATTGACCCCGATTTTTTCGAAGTATCCTCACCGGGACTTACAAGACCCCTTGAGAACGAGAAGGATTACAACAGATACAGCGGAGAAAAGGCCGATATCACACTTTATAAGCCGCTCGAAGGTAAGAAGAACTTTACCGCATCCATCAAAGGCGCGGAAGAGGGAAAAGCAACTTTTGTATTTGATAACGGAGAAGAGCTGACACTCGGATTAGAGGAAATTGCCAAGGCCGTACGTCATATAGAATTTTAAGCAGGAGGAAATATAAAATGCCCAGAAAGAAGAATGAAGAGGAACCTAAGGATACAATAGTAAGTCTCGTTAAGCTCCTCGCAGAAGAAAGAGACATCAATGAGGAAGAGGTATTCCAGGCGATTGAAAGCGGTCTTGTTGCAGCTTACAGACGTGAGTTCGGCGGTAACAAGCAGGATATCAAGTCCGTAAACGCTGAGATCGACAGAGAGACAGGCGAGATCTATGTTTACAAGCTCGCTGAGGTTGTTGACGAAGTTGTTGACGAGGCAAATGAGATTTCCATCGAAGCTGCTAAGGAACTCGGTTATGAAGATGTAGAAGTCGGAGACGAGATCGAGATCGGTATCGACGTTGAGGATCTGGGACGTCTTGCTGCAAGCGCAGCCAAGAACGCTATCAATCAGAAGCTCAGAGATGCTGAGAGCTCCAAAATCGAGAAGGAATTCTCAGGTAAGATCGGTGAGATCACTTCCGGTACTATTGTCCGTAAGGATGCAAGAAATGTATATGTTAATATCGGCCGTGCTGAAGCAATCGTTAAGCATGACGGTCAGATCAGAAACAACAGAAATGAGCGTTACGATCAGGACAGGATCATGAAGTTCCTTGTAATGGGCGTTGAAGAAGCTAACGGCAGACCTTCTGTTGTTCTTTCAAGAACTGATGCAAGACTCGTAACAAAGCTTTTCGAGCTTGAAGTTCCTGAGATCAAGGCAGGCGATGTCATCATCAGATCCGTTGCAAGAGAAGCAGGTTCCAGAACAAAGGTAGCTGTTTACTCAAAGGATCCCGATATCGATGCTAAGGGTTCATGCGTTGGTCAGAGAGGCCAGAGAGTTCAGCAGATCATGAATGAGCTCGCTGAAGAGAAGATCGACATCGTTGACTGGAAGGAAGATCCGGCTCTCTTTATCAGCGAAGCTTTGCAGCCTGCAAAGGTTTCCAGAGTTGATACAGAGATCACCACAAATGAGAACGGTGAAGTTGAGAGATACGCAAAGGTTATCGTACCTGACCAGCAGTTCTCTCTCGCTATCGGTAAGAGCGGTCAGAATGTCCGCCTTGCTGCTAGACTTACCGGATTCAAGATCGATATCAAGAAAGAGTCTGACGAGAGCGTAGAATCAACAAAGGCACTTATCGATGACTTCACTGTTGTTGATGATGAAGCCGGTAAAGAGGAATGATCTCAGCAGAGCGTATTGAGTTATGAAGAAGAAGCCGCAGAGAAGTTGTGTATCATGCAGAACGGTAAGAGATAAGAACGATCTCTTGCGTGTTGTCGTGACTCCGGAAGGGGAAGTTGTATTCGATCCTACCGGCAAGCTCTCGGGAAGAGGTGCATATCTCTGTCCCAATGAGGAGTGCATAACTGCCGAGCTTAAGAAAGCTGCCAGACTTTCCAAAGGTTTAAAGAAGCCTTTGACTGAAGAAGAGATCAAAGAACTTGCGAAATCACTTTTGGGGAGCATTAAAGAGAACTGATGACTGATAAAGAAAGAGTATTCGGAATGATCGGACTTGCAGCACGTGCCGGTAAAGTCGTATCGGGAAGTGATGCAGTCAAGGGAGCAATACGTTCGGGCAATGTTGAGCTACTGATCATTACCAGAGATATTTCAAGAAACTCTTTGGACAAGCTGTTGAAGAACATGACAAGTGACAAAGAGATAACCTGCTACAGTTTTGCGACATCAGATGAACTGGGAGATGCATTAGGCAAGCCAAACAGAACCGTTGCGGCTATTACTGATAAAAGCTTTGCGGAAGGGATTTCCGCCATACTCGAGAATATCAGCGAGGAGGAAGAGAATTGATGAGTGAAGATAATGAGAACAAGAAGAGCGGCCTGACAGTCGGAGGTGTATCCGGCAGCAAGAAAATGAGACTTGGCCGTGTACATAAGAAAAAGACAGAAGATGCGCCTGAAACTCCTGTTGAAGAAGTAAAGGCCGAAGTAGCAACTCCCGCACCTGCTCCCGTTGAGGAAGCTGAAGTAAAGCCTGCAAAGAAGGCTACAAAGAAGGCTGCTTCTGAAGAGAAGGCAGAGGAGAAACCTGCCAAGAAGACAACGAAGAAGGCTGCATCCGAAGAAAAGACTGAGGAAAAGCCTGCAAAGAAGACAACGAAGAAGGCTGCATCCGAAGAAAAGACTGAGGAGAAGCCTGCAAAGAAGATAACAAAGAAGGCTGCCTCTGAAGAAAAGACAGAAGAAAAGCCTGCTTCAAAGACAACAAAAGCTGTTTCTGCCAAGACTGAGAGCAAGAAGGAAGAGCCGGAAGTAAAGGCACCCGAAGTAAAGGAAGAACCCAAGGCGGAAGCAAAGCCTGAAGTTAAGACTGAAGTGAAGCCTGAGACTAAACATGAAGCAAAGGAAGAAGTAAAGCCTGAGCCTGTTAAGGAAGAGAAGAAGCCTGAGGTAAAAGAAGCACCGAAGCCCAGACTCTCATCTGCAGTTATTTCACTTCCTGATGTACCTGCAAGAGGCGAGACGATCAGAAGTTCAACGGTTATCACTTATGCCGGCAGGGATAAGAAGAGTCCTGTAAGAAGCGGCGGTTCCGGATATCAGAACAGAGGCGGCGGATTCCAGAAACAGGGCGGCGGCTTTGATAAGGATAAGGATGAAGACGGCGCACGTCCGCAGTTCAAGAGAGCTCCCAAGCCGAGAGCTGAAGCTCCTATTGAAGATGCGAAGAAGAGCAGATCTTCATATGCAGAGAAGAGTGCTTTCGATAAGAAGCACAACAATGCCGACAGAAGAGACGGCGAGAAGAATGCAAATATCGATAAGAGAAAGCAGTCCCGCACTTCACAGTTTACCGGAAGAGTAAACAGTGACGGTGATTACGATGATTTCTCCTTCAGAAAAAAGAAAAAGAAGCAGTCTGAACAGCAGGCTGTTGTTGAGCAGGTTATCACAGAGATCAAGATCCCTGCATTCATCACCGTAAAGGAATTTGCTGAAGGTATCGGCAAGAAGAGTTCAGATATCATCATGGCTTTGATGAAGCTTGGTGTTATGGCAACTATCAACCAGGAACTCGATTTTGATACAGCATGCCTTGTTGCTGACAGCTTTGGAATCAACGCTGAACTTCTTGAAGAGAAGACAGAGGAAGATATCCTTTTCAACGATGAGGATAATCCGGAGAACCTCGAACCCAGACCTCCGGTCGTCGTTGTTATGGGTCACGTTGACCATGGTAAGACATCACTCCTCGATAAGATCAGATCTTCCAATGTAACCGAAGGCGAAGCCGGCGGTATCACACAGAAGATTGGTGCTTACACCGTAAGACTCAAGGGACGTCAGATTACATTCCTTGATACCCCGGGTCACGAAGCGTTCACCACGATGAGAGCAAGAGGTGCACAGTTCACCGATATCGCTATCCTCGTTGTAGCTGCAGACGACGGTGTAATGCCTCAGACGATCGAAGCTATCAACCACGCAAAGGCTGCTAATACAGAGATCATCGTTGCGATCAACAAGATCGATAAGCCGGGCGCAAATCCTGACAGAGTTAAGCAGGAACTTACACAGTATGGTCTCATCTGTGAAGAGTGGGGCGGCCAGACGATCATGGTGCCTATTTCCGCTAAGCAGGGTACAGGTATTGATGAACTTCTCGAGAACGTTCTCCTCACAGCAGACGTCATGGAACTCAAGGCAGATCCCAAGGGTCAGGCTAAGGGTGCCGTTATCGAGGCTAAGCTCGATAAGAACAGAGGTCCTGTTGCTTCCGTACTCATTCAGCGCGGTACATTGAGACAGGGCGATACAGTTGTCTGCGGACCTATCCTCGGTAATGTAAGAGCTATGTACGATGATAAGGGCGTAGCTATCAAGAAGGCAGGTCCTTCTATCCCGGTAGAGATCTTAGGTTTACCTGAGGTTCCCCAGGCCGGCGAGATCCTTTTCGCTGTATCTGATGATAAGACAGCAAGACAGCTCGTTGAAAAGCGTAAGATTAAGCAGAGAGAAGAGCAGCTCCACAGATCATCAAAGATGAGCCTTGATACACTCGCAGCCCAGATGGCAGCAGGCGACGTTAAGGACCTCAACATCATCATCAAGGCTGATGTCCAGGGTTCTGTCGAAGCCGTACAGCAGTCATTGGAGAAGCTCTCAAACGAAGAAGTTAAGATCAATGTTATCCACGGCGCGGTCGGTGCGATCAACGAGTCCGATATCGTTCTTGCTGACGTATCCAACGCTATCATCATCGGCTTTAACGTAAGACCTTCACAGATGATCATTGATAAGGCTAAGGAAACAGGCGTTGACATCAGACTCTACAGCGTTATCTATAATGCTATCGAAGATGTCGAGAACGCTATGAAGGGTATGCTCGCACCTAAGATCGAGGAAGTTGTCTGGGGTCATGCAGAAGTCAGACAGCTCTTCAAGGTCAGCGGCATCGGTACTATCGGCGGATGCTATGTTACGGACGGTAAGATCCTTAGATCTTCCAACGTCAGAGTCATCAGAGATGACGTCGTTGTTTATACAGGTGTTCTCGGTTCATTGCAGCACGAGAAAGATTCTGTAAAAGAAGTAGTATCCGGACACGAGTGCGGTCTTACAGTCGAGAAGTATAACGATATAAAGATTGGAGACGTTATCGAAGCATTCGGCAACGTCGAAGTAAAGAGGGACTGATATGAAAAACAGAAGACCTGAGATAGTCGGAGATGAGATCCAGAAAATCATCTCGACTATAATCTCGACAAAGTTAAAGGATCCCAGAGTTCCTTTGCTTACATCTGTTACATCCGTCAAGATGAGCCGTGATCTTTCTCATGCGACTGTATTCATTTCCGTTTACGGTGATGAGAAGACACAGAAAGAGGCTATGGAAGCCATTGAGCACGCTAAGGGATTTATCCGTTACGAGACCGTGCAGGAGATCAACTTACGAGTTGCTCCGGAACTGAGCTTCAAACTTGATAACACTCTTAATAATGCGCTCAGGATGGAAGCTTTGATCGATAAGACAATCAAGGAAGACGAGGCGAGAAGACTCGCCAGAGAAGAGAAAAACGGTAACAAAGAGGAAGGTGGCGAAGAAGCGTAACAGCTTCTTTGCCATTACCTTTTTGACGAGCCTGAAGAAACGGAGATTCATTGATGAGAGAACGCTATAAAGAAGGAAGCGCCAGGAGCGCGAAAAACATCTTAAGCGTTATAGATAAGGCTAAGAAAAATGACGAGGCAGTACTGATCTTCCTTCACAGAAGTGTTGACGGAGACTGTGTCGGCTCTGCATCCGGAATATGCTCCATTATCAGAAGTTTTGGAGCAGCAGCTTATGTTGCCATTCCGGAATCACTTCCTGAGAACATGAAGTTTTTGGGAATTGATGATCTGTTCTTCCGTCCTGACGGCGGTTCGCATCTTGCCGAGGAATTCAAGATCTCGGGGACACTGGCCGGTAGAAAGATCTGTGCTGCAATAGCCACCGATATCTCCGAATCTTCAAGGATGGGTGTTTGTGGCGAGATATTTGATTCTGTTAAAGATAAGACCGTTATTGATCATCACGCATCTGTTACCACCAGATCAGATAATCTCTGGATCGATCCTGAAGCATCATCAGCGAGTGAGATGGTCTTCTATGTAGCAGAACAGATATCCGGGATGACAGGGAAAGAATTAAAGGATATCCTTACGCCTAATGCTGCAAAGGCAGTGCTTGCCGGAATCGTTACTGATACCGGAAGGTTTACTTTTAAGAATACAAGGCCGGAGACTCTTGAATCCGCAGGACTCCTGATCGAGCTCGGCGGAGATATCTCCGAAGTGTGCTACAACCTTTTCGACCGCAAGACAAAGCAGAAATTCCTTCTGTCTGCAAAAGCCAGATCAGAGGTTAAGTTTTATTGCGACGACAGATTCGCATTAACGGTTGTGCCTTATTCGCAATTTGTTGAATTCAACGCTGATCCCGACGGCGTGGATGATGTTGTATCGGCAATGCGTGATATTGACGGCGTAGAACTTGCGATAGTCTTAAGACAGCTTGAGAGCGGCGAGATAAGGGGCAATGTCAGATCACAGGAATATTTTGACTGTTCGAAATTTGCTGAAGGTTTTGGCGGCGGCGGTCATATGAGAGCGGCAGGCTTCACTGTATATGGTGACATTAATGAGACTGCCGAAGAGATAATCAAAAGGGTTCAGGCAACTTTATGATTCAGGACGGATTTATCCTTGTTGATAAGCCCGAAGGATGGACTTCTTTCAAGACGGACCGTTTTGTCGGCAACCTTTTAGGAACCCGCAAAGTAGGTCATCTCGGAACGCTGGATCCTTTTGCTACCGGATTGCTTCCGGTCTTTGTGGGCAAGGGGCTGAAGTTCCTGAGATTCTGTGAAGGTTTTGATAAAGGTTATTCCTGCAAATGTATCTTCGGTGCAAAGACGGATACGATGGATAAGACAGGTGATATCATCTCTGAGAACTATCCGTCTGAAGAAGAACTGTCTGATCTCGAGAAGACTGATTACAGGATAATCCGTGATGCAATGGAAAAAGTCCGCAATACAAAAGAGCAGCTGCCGCCTGCTTATTCTGCAAAGAAGATCGACGGCAGGAAAGCATATGAGCTTGCAAGAAAAGGTGAGATGCCTGATCTGAAGCCTGTTCCGGTAAATGTCTATTCTCTTGATATTACTGATATTTCAAAGCCTGAAAAAGGTCTTGCTGTGGATTTCGACTGCTTGTGTTCCAAGGGCACATATATAAGAACTATCTGCTCTGATCTTGGCGATATCACAGGTTACGGAGCATATGCTGATTCGTTGAGAAGGACTGTCAACGGCCAGTTCAATGTTAAGGATGCTTTTACTCCCGAAGAACTTCAGAAGATGGCAGATGAAGGAGATTTCTCTTTTGTCAGGGATGCATCCGAGACGATCAGTTTTTTGCCTGAGATCAAACTTGATCCGAAACAGGCAAAGGATATTGGGTTCGGACGAAAGATCGCTTTCCCGGTTCCGTCTATAGATCCGGGCGATGACAGGATCTATTACAGAGCAACTTTTGAAGGCCGGCTTATTGCTGTCGTTTACCCTGCTTTGGAGAACGGGACATTGCTTATGAGAATAGAGAGACTTTATGCCCATGATTAAAGTTTGCAATACATACGGTCTTGAAGATATTCCTCTCGAAACGAAGGGCAGGGTCATTGCGCTCGGTCTTTTCGACGGGGTCCATCAGGGACATCTGGATATAATCAGAAAAGCTGTTTCGATAGCAGAAAGAGACGGCCTGACATCGACTGTCCAGACATTTCGGAATCTTTTCAAGAATGATAACAAGTCTTTATATACGCCTGATGAGAGATTGAAGCTCATAGGCGGCGCCGGTGCTGACGAACTCCTTATATTGGATTTTGATTCCGTGAAAAACATGGAACCTGAAAAGTATCTTACGGATATTCTTCTTTACCGCGCAGTCGCAGATACACTGGTTATGGGTGAGGATTACAGGTTCGGCAAAGATGCTGAAGGCGACGTTAACATGATAAAAGAATTTGCAAAAGCAAATGACATACGTGTTATCGTCGTAAAGGACCGCCTGCTCGAAGGAACTGACAATAAGATATCCACAACATGGCTCAGGAAAGCTCTTTCAGAAGGCGATGTTGATCTTGCTGCAAAACTCTGCGGCGGAAGATACTTCTCGTATTCAGGAACCTGCGTCCACGGCAAGAAACTCGGAAGGACTATGGGCTTTCCCACTGCCAATATCAATATCAGCGAAGACAAGTATGTCGTCAGAAGAGGCGTATATGTATCACGTATCCTTCTGGGGCAAAGGGTGCTTTACGGTGTTACCAATATCGGAAGAAGGCCGACACTTGAAGATGCAGTAAATGACGTTGCCGAGACTTTCATTTTCGATTTTGATGAGGATATCTACGGCGCTAAATTCTCGGTTGAACTGATGCATTTCTTAAGACCTGAGACTCACTATGAATCGAAAGAAGAGCTTATTGATGCAGTGGATCTCAACAAGAAACAGGCGTTGGAATTCCTTAAAGGGCAGGGCTTTATATGAAATTCATTCGCTTATACCTGAAAATGCGGAAATAGGCATAGGATTTTGTGGTAATATATCAGGGATTTACTGACCCTATAACGGGCAGGGAGGATAAGGAAACATGACAAACGGTGTAGAAGTAAGCTTTCCGGGACTCGGATGGACATTTAATGTCAATCCTGTTGCTTTCAGGATCGGAGGCATTGAAGTATATTGGTACGGTCTTCTGATCGCGCTGGCTCTCGTACTGAGCGTAATACTCGCAGTAAAACAGGCTAAGAGCCTGAAATTTCCTGAAGGTCTTGTTTATGACACCATCCTTCTGATCATTCCATGTGCCATTATCGGTGCAAGACTTTACTTTGTTGCATGCAACTGGGATTACTATGGCCAGAATCCCAAGGAGATAATCAATCTCAGGAATGGCGGACTTGCTATCTACGGCGGCGTTATCCTTGTATTTCTCGGCGCTCTCGTTATGTGCCATATAAGGAAGATCCCTTTCAGAGAACTTGCCGACTATTGTATTGTTTATCTGCCTTTGGGACAGGCTATCGGAAGATGGGGCAACTTCTTTAACCAGGAGTGCTTCGGTACGACAACAAATCTTCCCTGGGGTATGACAAGCTCAACCGTTCAGAGCTATCTCGAGGTCTCATGCCCGACACTCGTATCGACTATGCCTGTCCATCCGACATTCTTATATGAGTCACTTGCGGATCTCGCTATCTTCTTCATTCTTCTTTATATAAGGAAGCATTCGAAGATCCCTTTCGAGACATCATGCGCTTATTTTGCGCTTTACGGAACGGCAAGATTCTTTATTGAAGGAATGAGAACCGATTCTCTTTATATCGGACACACAAGCATCAGGATCTCACAGCTCTTGTCTCTTATTTTCGTTATTGCAGCACTTCTTTATATTGCTTATGCAAGAACCAGGAGATTCGAGAAAAAGGGTTTCCCAAAGAAGCTCTATGCTGAAGCTTCAACAGGAGAAGGAAAGAAGTAATAATGGATAAGGCTGGTTCCGGCGTTGTTAAACTTCGCGGGAAAGACGGTCTTAAGACCGTCGATTATTATCTTGTCGTGCCTGTATTGGCGATGACGATAATCGGCCTTTACGTTCTTCAAAGAGTTTTATCAAAAGGTTACGCTGCTTATCCCGGCAACTATTACAGACAGATCGCTGCCACGGTAGGCGGCATTATCGGTGCACTGATAATCAGTTTGCTTGATGAGCATTTCCTGAAAGTAATCGGACGTCTCATCTATGCTGTATCGTTGTTCCTTTTGATCCTTGTGCCTATCGACGGTTATTCGCTTGCTGCATCATGGGGCGCCGATTCGTGGCTTAACCTCCCGATTGTCGGTAACTTCCAGCCGTCCGAGCTTGCCAAGCTTGGTCTTATCATGGTGGCGGCAGATATTTTCGAGTCAATGCACAACAAGGAATATTCGCTGCTCAAGGGATTTGGAATTATGGCAGCCGTATATGCACCGCCGATGCTCCTTATCCTGACACAGCCTGACTTCGGTACGGCGATGGTTATCGTATTCACATTCGTATGTATGCTTTTCACATGGGGTGTAAGATACAGATACTTCCTTCTTGCATTCTCGTCATTCGTCGTAATCGTTGTCCCTGCTGTTTGGTTCTTCTATCTGAAGCCTTATCAGAAAGACAGAATTCTTTCACTCGTTTTCCAAGGCTCAGACCCGCGTTCTGAGTATAATCTGATGCAGTCCAAAGCCGCTATCGCTTCAGGCGGTCTTACAGGCAACCACACCGGCATCCTTACAAGCGTGCCGGTTAAGGAGAGCGACTTTATCTTCGCTGCCATATCAGAGCATATGGGATTTATCGGAACTACTGCGGTAATAATCCTCGCATTTTTCTTCCTTTGCAGATGCCTTTATGTTGCAGCGAAAGTTCCTTCCAAATCTGCTTCATACATGCTTACGGGATTTACAGGATATTTTGCATTCCACTATATCGAGAACATGGGTATGGCGGTAGGACTTCTTCCTATCACCGGAATCCCGCTGCCATTCATCAGTTACGGAGGTACTGCCATGCTGATCAATTATCTGGCATTCGGGGTTATCCTCAATATTTCGATGTCACGGAATACTTAGCGCAGGAGGATTGAAATGAGGGGCGAGTGGAGACAGCAGCTTCATATTGAACCGCCGGAAGGCTGGATGAACGACCCTAACGGACTGTGTTACTATGGCGGTTTTTATCATGTGTATTTCCAGTATTCTCCCGGAACTCCCAATGGCGAAAGTGTCCGCCGCTGGGGACACTATGTAAGTTCTGACCTTCTTTCTTGGAAATATAAAGGCATTGTTCTAGATGCTGATATCCCTGAAGACAGGGATGGCGTTTTCTCAGGATGCGCAGTTCCTTTTGACGATCACATTGAATTCTTCTATACGGGCAATGTTATGGAAGAAGGCAATCACGACTTTGTGCTTGAAGGAAGAGGTGCGAATGTCATCAAGGTTACTTCTTCAGACGGCTCGAAAATGTCTCCCAAAAAAGTACTTCTCAGAAATACGGATTATCCTGATTTCTGCTCGTGCCATGTAAGAGATCCCAAGGTGTGGATCGAAAACGGCATTTACAAAATGGTGCTTGGTGCGAGGACAAAGGATGACAGGGGCTGTGTCCTTTTGTATGAAGGGGCTTCTCCCGACTCATTTGAATACAAAGGAACTTTGAGTGCACCTGATATGGGCTACATGTGGGAATGTCCTGACATGTTTGAACTTGAAGGAAAGAAGTTCCTTGCTTTATGTCCGCAGGGAATCGCACAGAGAGAATACAAATACCAGAACATTTTCCAGAGCGGCTATTTCACTTTTAAAGATGATGAATTAGCAGACTTTGAAGAATTCGATTACGGCTTTGATTTTTACGCACCGCAGACTTTTACTGCACCTGACGGCAGAAGACTTCTTATCGGCTGGATGGGAATAGGCGATGATTCCTATACCAACCCTACGACAGAACTTGGCTGGCAGCACTGCCTGACTCTGCCGCGCGAATTAAGCGTCGGTGCTGATGGTAAGTTGTTGCAGAATCCTATCCGTGAATTATCTTCGTTGAAGAAGAATGCAAAGAATGTTGACGGCGAAGCATGGGAAGGGCTTCCGTTTGAAGTCAATGCATCAGAGTTTGCATCGGAGTTCAAGCTGTCGGTATCAGGTGCTGAGATCACATGGAATAGATCTGAAGGAGTATTCAGTCTGCATTTCACGAACGGTGAAGGTTATGGCAGAAAAGAGCGGAAGATAAAACTCGATTCGCTTGATTCGCTCCGCATCATAGCAGATGTATCGTCATTGGAAATATATATAAATGACGGCCGCTATGTCATGTCGACAAGATTCTATCCCGAATACCGTCAGGTAAAGATCGAAGAGAACGGTGCTTTAGCAACTGTTACTGCATTGAGGCTGAACGACACTCTTGTTGCGATCGGTGAAGCGCTTATCGATTTTATTCCTGACAAGAAGGGGTGTGAGTTTTACGAAGTAGGTGCATTCTCGCCTGCGGCAGGCGGCGCACCTGCCAATGTGTGCGGCGCATTCTCAAAACTCGGCGGAAAGTCGCGAATGATCACTCAGTTGGGGCTTGATCCTTTTGGTGACATCATCACGAGAACCCTGAATGATGCAGGTGTAGATACTTCATTTATTTCTTATACTTCGGCTGCCAATACGGCCCTTGCTTTTGTAAGCCAGACCAAAGACGGCAAGAATACGTATTCGTTCTACCGCAATCCGTCTGCCGACATGCTTTTCGATGCGTCACAGGTAACAGGCGAGATGCTGGATGGGTGTTATGCACTGCATTTTTGCAGCGTGTCGTTAGGTGACTTCCCGATGAGAGATGCACACCATGCTGCTGTCACCATAGCAAGAAGACAGGGCGCGCTGATAAGCTTCGATCCCAATCTGAGATTCATGCTCTGGGATGACAAAGACAAATTAAAACGTGTCATTTGGGAATTCATTCCTGACTGCGACATAGTGAAGATATCAGACGAGGAACTTGAGTTCATTGCAGGAACCTCTTCGATTGATGAGGCACTGCCTGCTCTGTTTAAGGGTAACGTTAAGCTCGTGATACTTACGAAGGGCAAAGACGGAGCAGATGCTTACACTTCTTCGGGATGCGTTTCGTCTGTCAGTCCTGCTGTTAATGCGATCGATACTACAGGTGCGGGTGACGGATTCATCGGTTCGTTCCTGTGGAAGCTCAGAACGTCAGGAGTGGGAAAGGATAACTTCGCTGATTGTTCTCTGCCGGTAATCAAGGAATGTCTGGACTTCGCGAACCGCTTCAGTGCCATAAGCGTACAGCGGAAAGGCGCGATACCTTCGTATCCTGAATATAGAGAAATAAAGTAATACTTTTTAGGCGGCTTTCATAGCCGCTTTTTCTTGGAGTGCACCGGGAGGAGAACACGTTTTTGGTTTGAATCGTGTCCGATTTTTGCATTATCCGGATTCTATAATCAATTCCAAGTCAGCTCAATTTGGGAAGCATTTCTGGAATTACGGAAATTATTCCTAAATATGCAAATTCAGGAAAAGGTTTAGGAAAAAACGGGCAGTTTTTCCTAAATCATTTCCTGTTTTACCAAAAATAGAAAAAATATTGGTAAAGCGCGGGATATTTGGTGCAAAGCGCTTCCGGAATCATACAGAAAACCGCTCAACTGTATGAGATTCTCGGGGAATGGTCCCCTCTGGAACGGCCTGGAAAATTTTTTTAACAAATTTCCGAAAAATTACAAAATTCCCCTTGCATTAAAAGAATGTTACGAATAAAATACAACTGTGTGGTGATTTGGGGAGAAAATTCCCACTCTAGTGGAGGAAAGTGGCTGATTTCTGCAATGATATCCTCCAAGCATCGCAAAATCAGGCTTGTAGTAGAGACTCAGGATGAGAGACATTAAGAAAGTAGACGCTAAGGGGAGATTCTTTATCCCTTCAAAGCAAAAAGAATTGCTCGGCGCAGAGGTTGTCGTAACAAACAGCCTTGATGTCGGCTATTTGTGCGTTTACTCTAAGGAACATTTCGATAACCTGAAGGCTCAGTTTGCAAAGCTTAATTCAATGGATGCCAATGTCCGTAAGATAAAGAGAGCCATTATCGGTGAGGCTTGCGAAGTATCCGTTGATTCCCAGGGACGTATCTCTGTTAACAGCGAGCTCTGGGACAGGATCGGTGCCAAGCCCGGTGATGAGATCTGCGTATTTAACGATGACGGTAAATTAGATATCTGTACTAAGAATTTCTATGACAATGAAGATCATGATCTCAGCGGCATAGAAGGATTGGAGACGAATTATTATGTTGAAGGTCTCTAATTTTGACCACATTCCGGTATTGCTCTATCAGACGGTTGACGCTCTTAATGTCAGACCGGGCGGTATTTATGTCGACTGCACAGCAGGCGGCGGAAGCCACAGTGCTGAGATCGCAAGAAGAATGAAGGGCAAGGGAATCCTTGTTTCTATCGACAAAGACGATGCGGCACTTGCAGCCTGCATGCAGAGAAGAGAAGCCTTTGCCGGTATCGACTGGATGCCGGTTAAGTCAGACTATAAAGACATCGATGATATTATCCGCAGTCTTAAGATCGGCAAGGTTGACGGCATTATGGCCGATCTTGGTGTTTCTTCATATCAGCTCGATACAGCTGAAAGAGGTTTCTCTTATATGAAGAACGGTCCTTTGGATATGAGAATGGATCCGAATGAATGGCTTACTGCTGCTGAAGTAGTTAACAGATATTCGAGAGACGATCTTGAGAGGATCTTCAGAGAATACGGCGAAGAACATCATGCGGGAAGAATTGCCGACGGAATAGTAGAAAGAAGAAGAACTAAGCCTTTCACAAGGACTACAGAACTTGCACAGGCTATCAAGGATTATATGCCGGGTCACGGCAGAGGAGAGGACCAGCATCCTGCAAAGAGATGCTTCCAGGCTATCAGGATCGAAGTAAATCACGAGCTTGACGGACTTGAATCATTGCTTCAGGACGGAATCAGAAAACTTAAACCGGGCGGAAGATTCGCAGTTATCTCGTTCCATTCGCTCGAAGACAGGATCGTCAAAGAAGCATTCAGGACAGCAGAAAGTCCGTGCACATGTCCCAGAGATTTCCCTGTTTGCGTATGCGGCAAGAAATCACTCGGAACAGTACTTACAAAGAAGCCGATCGAACCGACGGAAGAAGAGATCGATATCAATCCGAGAGCCAGAAGTTCAAAACTCAGAGTATTCGAAAGAAACGATAACGAACAATACAATTGATCAGATAATTCAAGGAAAGAATAATGGCAGTCAAGTTAACATCGAGAAAAAAGATAAGGAACTTCGATGTGGGCGCGGAAGATGAGGCGCTTAATGAAGTGCTGGCTGCCGGTAAGACAAATCTGATCTATAAGGGCGGCGAAGTTATACCTGATACATCGGATGTAATTGAAGACGAACCCCTGATAATTGAACCTAATCCGAGTCTTGTATCTTATGAGGATGTTCATGAGAGATCAATGCAGTATGCGATCGAACATGAAGATGCCAAGATGAAGCTTGAGAAAAAGAAGAAGACAAGAAGACTTACTGGAAGAAGACTTTTCGAGACGATAATTTCTATCGGACTGGTTATTCTTCTGGGCTTCTTTGTAATGCTCCTTCTTTATCCCCAGACAGAGGTCTCTGAGCTCGCAAGAGATAATTCAAATCTTAAAGACCAGATCAACACTATCAAAAGAGAGATCGTAAACGCGGAAGAGAATGCCAACGGTATTGCGGACATGGATGTAATCCGTGCGCAGGCTATTGCACTTGGAATGCAGGATCCTAACCAGAATCAGGTAATCAATCTGCCTCTCCCAAACACAGACTCTTTGCGTACCAGAGCAAACTATAACTCCGACGGAATCAATGATGATGAATACAATGATTCCAAGGATGCATTGGCTGATTACTATGCAGCGCACCCGGATAAGTGACAATCAAACGCCCATAAAGGGTAAGTCAATAATTCCCACTGAAGCTGAGGTTAAAGCGCGCGCACAAGGCATCTCTGAACCGCCCAAAACCGAGGTCCGTCAGAAGACGCCCCGTCAGATCAGAGCGACATTATTTGCCAAGGGATGGATAGCGGTAGTAGCCGTTGTTGTTGTGCTTTACACTTTCTATCTGGTATATAGCTTATACAAGACCACCGTTACCGATTACGATAAGTATGCGAGAGCTGCAGCTGATGAACAGTGGACTCTGATGTCATACAGTGCCAACAGAGGAATGATCTATGATTCAAACCTCGTTCCGCTTGCTTCGAACACATACGATTTTACTGTTATCTGTTCTCCGAAAATGGTTACTTCAACGATCCTTACGAGAGAACAGATAATGGAGGGCGCCGTATCTATCCTTGGCGTTACATACGAAAAGCTCGATTCGATTATTCCTGTCGATCCGACAGATAAGAATGACAAGAGAAACGATGTCGCCGGATGCGATGTAATCAAGAATGTTCCGCAGGATACAAAAGACGAGTTTGAAAAATTTCTTAAAGATAACAAGGTTAAAGGTTTTGGATTTGTAGCTGTTCCGCAGAGATACTACAACTATGGAACCCTTGCATCTCAGGTTATCGGATATGCTAAAAATGACGGTGTAAGCCTTAATGGTCTTTACGGCCTTGAAGCTTACTACAATGATGTCCTTTCAGGCGTTGACGGATACAGATATTCTGAGACGGATGAAATCACCGGCGGCGTTCTGCCATATTCTGATGCTACTACAATTCCGGTTACAGACGGAAATAATATTGTTACCAATATCGATATCAGTATTCAGAGAATTGCAGAAGAAGCCGCAAAAGATGCGTACGATAAGTATGACCCGATCGATGGTGTGTGCGCAATCGTAATGAATCCTTATACAGGCGCGGTCTATGCGATGGTATCTATCCCAAACTACGACTGTAACGATCCCTATGCGATGCCTTACGGAACAAATCCTAATACATGGGCATCTCTGAGTCCTGACGACAGAGTGCAATACTCAATGGCAAATGCCTGGCGTAACAGATGTGTTTCCGACACTTATGAGCCTGGTTCTACTTTTAAGTCACTTACGACATGTATGGCATTTGAGGAGAATCTCTCTTATGAGGAAGAGCTTTTCGATGATGCTCCTATCGCTATTTCATCGCAGCATACGATCTCATGCTGGATGCAGAAATCAATGGGTTATAACCACGGAATGGAGACACTGGAAGATGCATTCCACAACTCATGCAACCCGATCTTTACACAGCTTGCATATAGAATCGGAATTACAAAATACTATTCATACGTGCGTATGCTTGGCTTCTATGATTACACCGGAATAGACCTTCCTGCAGAAGGAAAGGGAATCTTCCATAAAGATCCGACAACAGTCGATATGGCGGTTCTTTCTTACGGCGAGTCTTCAACGGTTACTCCTATCCAGCTCATAACATCGTATTGCGCTATCATCAACGGCGGTGACCTTCTTGTTCCCCACATCGTTAAGTACGTAACAGATCCTGAAGGAAATATCATCGATGAGGTCGAACCTGAAGTAGTACGAACAGTGTTCTCTGAAGACACATGCAGGCGTGTAAGAGTACTGATGGAAGGCGTTGTATCCGACGGTACAGGTTCTGCAGGTAAAGTAGCCGGATACTCTGTTGCGGGTAAGACATCCACATCAACGATCGACGCAGGTGAATTGAAGGGCGCTCACGTTCTTTCGTTCTCCTGTTATGCTCCTTCTTATGACCCGAAGATAGCTGTCCTCGTCGTAATCAATAAGCCGAGAGATTTCTCGGTAGGTTCATCTTCTGCCGCATCAACGGCTGCTAAGATCGTTGAAGGAACGCTTTCTTATATGGGTGTTGAACGAAGATTTACCGAAGAAGAATACAACGAACTTCTTAAAGAATGGTATGTTCAGAAGGTTGACGGAATGCCTGCATCACAGGCAGCGTCCAGGATCTCGGTAAACGGTCTTTCAACACTTTACGGCACTATCGATATGACACCTGAGACCATAGTGGCAAGGACATATCCTGATTACTATCACACGCTCTATAAAACAGGTGTTGTTGTTCTTTATCCTGAAGGTGTGGCACAGGAGGATATGCTGACAACGAGAGTCCCCAACATGACCGGAATGTCAGCTGTCGAATGCATCGAGGCGTGTCTTAAGATGAATCTTAACTGTAAGATCGATGGCGATGTTGATGGCTTATGTGTATCCCAGAGTGTCTCATCGGGCTCTACTGTTTATGCAGGCGATATCATTGTAGTTACATTATCAAATACTGACGGTCCGGGTTATAACCAGTCTCAGCAGCCTGCCCAGACAACGAATGCCAATGACGGAACAGATGCTCTGCCTCCCGAGCATCATGATGACGATGACACCTGATGGGGTGTCGCACAAACATAAGTGATACCAATACAGGAATTTCATTCTTTTTGCCACACTGTAAATTGAACTTTTTGATTTAATATAGTTGACGGTTAATAAGCGGAAATATCCGCCTGACAAATACAAAGAAGGACGAATGAGATGAGGCTGCCTGCTGTTCTTGAAAAAATTGAATACAGACTTATATCCGGTGACCTTGACAAAGAGGTTGCTTCGGTTGAATATGATTCACGAAAAGTCTGCTCCGGGTCTCTCTTTGTATGCGTTAAGGGATTTACTGTTGATGGTCATACATTTGCAGTCAAAGCAGCTGAACAGGGTGCTTCCGTGCTGGTTGTTGACAGCAGCAGAGAAGACTTCCCTGATGAGGATTTAACAGCCATTTCCCGTAAATACGGTTTGAGTGTCGTTGAGATCAACGATACACACAAGTTGCTTGCGGATTTGTGTGCGAATTTTTATGGCCATCCTGAGAATAAAACTGCGGTTTACGGTATAACCGGAACCAAGGGCAAGACCACTACCGCGTTCATGTTAAGAACGATTTTTGAACAAGGTGGCAGGAAGACGGGTCTTATCGGCACGGTGTGCAATATTATCAATGGCGAAAAGACACACGCGGCACACACCACCCCTGAGTCAAGGGAACTCTATGAGATGATGGATAAGCTCGTAAAGGGTAATTCGGGAAGTCTTGTCATGGAAGTATCATCTCAGGCTCTCAAACTCGACAGGGTAAGAGGAATCAGATACCGCACAGCGGCATTTACGAATCTTTACGAAGATCATATAGCTCCCAATGAACATCCCGACATGGAGGATTACATCTCATGTAAGCTTAAGATCTTTGACAGCTGTGACACAGGAATCCTGAATCTTGACTGTGCTGTTGCTGACAGGGTTATCGATTACTGCAAGGATAAAGTTGAACTTATTACATATTCGATCGGCGGCGAAGCTGATTTCACTGCGAAAAATCTCAGAGCCGAAAGAAGAGGTCATGTTACAGGCACAGTATTTGAATTGAATTCCAAATACTATAACGGTGATATCTTTGTGGCTCTTCCGGGCAAATTTAATGTCTATAACGCGCTCTGTGCAATTTGTTCCGCATATAAGGAAGGCATGGATATAGAGGACGTTAAGAAGGCTCTTGCCACGATCAGTGTTCCCGGAAGAATGCAGCCTGTCGAAAATGATTTCGGCGTGAATATCCTTGTTGATTACGCGCACAATGCCGCAGCTCTTGAGAGCGTTCTTGATACTTTGAAAGAATACACGGAAGGCAGGATAATCACTGTTTTCGGATGCGGCGGTAACCGCTCGCGTACAAGACGTTTTGAGATGGGCGAAGTATCCGGAAGATTATCTGATTATACGGTGATCACATCCGATAATCCGAGAAATGAAGATCCCTATGCGATAATTCAGGATATCGTTACGGGAATATCCAAGACTTCAGGCAAATACGAGATCGAAGCTGACAGAAGCAAGGCTATCAGACTTTCGGTAAATATGGCAAAGGATGGTGACACGGTTCTTATCGCCGGTAAAGGTCACGAGGATTACCAGATCTTTGCGGATAAGACGATTCACTTTGATGATCTGGAACAGGCAAGAAATGCAGTAATTGAGCGAGAAGGAAATAGATGATGTTTACTCTTGAGGAAGTTAAGAAAGCTGTCGGAGGAAAACTGGTATCAAAAACCGATGCCATTGTATTCGCTACAGCAATAGATGTTGCAGGCGTATCAACTGACACCAGAACGATCAAAAAAGGTGAGCTGTTCATCGCTTTGCGGGGTGAGAATTTCGACGGAAATAAATTCCTTTCCCAGGCAATCGGACTTGGCGCCTGCGCTGTTGTTACTGACGATGAGAATGCAGTGCCGGAAGGTGCTGTTGCAATCGTTGTCGAAAACACCGTACATGCTTTGGGACTTCTTGCAAATCATTACAGATTCAAGCTCGGCTGTAAGGTTATAGCAGTAACGGGTTCTGTCGGAAAGACCTCGACCAGAAAGATGATCACGGATGTTCTGAAGACAGCTTTAAGGGTTCATTCTACTCCCGAGAACAATAACAATGAGATCGGAATGAGCAAGACCATCCTCTCGGCTCCCGAAGACAGTGAAGTCATCGTTGTCGAGATGGGTATGAGAGGCGAGGGACAGATATCTTATCTTACAAAGATCGCCAGACCGGACATTGCGATAATTACCAATGTCGGCTATTCACATATAGGAATACTCGGAAGCAAAGAAGCTATACTGAAGGCAAAGATGGAGATCTGTGAAGGGCTTACGGATGGCGGCATCATTGCCGTAAATGCTGATGACAGAAGACTTTTCGATCACTGTGTAAAAGAACTTCCGATCAACAATTTTATTGCGGGTATCGTAGCCGGTTCCGATGATGATCTGCCTTGCCCGCTTATTATCTCGGCAACTGATGTTAAAGAGACAGAGAGCGGAATGTCTTTCGGTGTCGTTCTTAAGAGAATGAATCAGTGTTCCTCATTCTCCGTTCCCCTGAATGTCGGAATGTATGGCCAGAATGCTGTCAGAAATGCTCTGTTTGCAATCTTCTGTGCATACATAACGGAGATTACGGGCTCTGCTGAGAACCGCGAAAAGATCGCTGAAGTGATCAGCAACAGAAGTGCAATTGACGGCAGAGGTGCCATTACCGAAACAAACAGATATCTCATCATGAACGATGCATATAATGCTTCTCCGGAGTCAATGGAGAATGCATTCCTGAATTTCTCCAAGAAAGCCAAAGGACACCGCAAAGTGCTTGCGTTAGGCGGTATGCTGGAACTTGGCGATTTTGCGCCCGGTCTTCACGAGCTGACAGGAAAAGACTGCGCTTCCTATGATTTCGACAGGGTATTTGTAACAGGCGATAATGCGGACGATTTTATCAGAGGAGCTCATATGATAAATATGCAGCTTGAAATAGTAAAATGTAAGGATACGGAAGATGTATCAAGACGTCTCGAAGATTATGTCAGGGATGGAGATGCGATACTCTTCAAGGCTTCACACAGCTTCGGATTTGAGAAAGTTGCACAAAGCTTTATAGAGAAGGGAAACAGCTGACAGATGGCTCAGAAAAACGGACATTCTATAATTCCGGATATGCCGGGGAATGAGAAGGATCATTCTGCTGAAGCTAAACGTGCGGTAGTAACCGATATCGACAGCCTTATTGAACCACCTTCGAAAAAAGACAATGAAGGTGTTACGGCCGCTTCACTGGAGAGGGCTGTTAAGGCTGCGAATATTCCGATGATCCTGATGATATTCATTATGCTCGTATTCGGACTTATAATCCTTTATTCCGTTTCGGGTCCTGATGCATACGGACAGTTCCAGGATTCATCATGGTTCCTTACAAGACAGATCAGATTCACCATCGGCGGACTGGTCATGATGTTTATCGTTGCTTTTATCCCGATCGATTTCTTCAGACAAAAATGGATAGCTATTGCCTCTTATGTTTTAAGTCTTGGACTCGCATTTGCGACTATCGCATTCGGCGTAGGACGTGAGCACGGTGCGAGCCGCTGGATCAATATCGGACCTATCCAGCTTCAGAGTTCGGAGATCATCAAAGTAGCCCTGATCGTTGCTTTTGCAGGATACCGTTCTACGATAACCAAGCTCAAGCATGAAGGAAAGATCAAGCATGCCAAGACTAAGATGGGGCAGCTTCTCGTAAATGCCGGAATTGATTTCATCATTCCGGTCGGTTTCTGTATTCTCGTCGACGTTGTCATCGTACTGCAGCCTCACGTATCCTGCTTCATCATCGTTGCAGCCGTAATCTTTATGTGTGCGCTGACTTCCGAGATCCCGTTAAAATCCTGGCTTACCGGATCGCTCGTCCTTGCAGTCGTCGGAGGACTTGTGGGAGCGCTTGTTCTGGCGCTTTCTCCTGCTGACAGGCGTGAGAGATTCATGAAGAACTATGCACACGTTTTCAAAAGAATCCAGATTTACAATTCGGACGGCGAGATCGACGAGGAAGAGGAAGGCGGTCTTACAAAGGACGATACAAGACAGGTTGACAATGCCCACAATGCTTTGGGCTCCGGCGGAATGTGGGGTGTAGGACTCGGCAATTCCAGATCAAAATACAATTATGTATCTGAGGCTCAGAACGACTATATATTCTCAATCTACATAGAGGAGACGGGGTTTGTCGGCGGGGTAGTGCTGATGCTGATGTACCTTGTGATGTTCTTTATGTGCCTGATTGTGTGCTGGCGGGCCAAAGATGTGTTCTCGAGGACGATAGCGACGGGGTGTACGGCCCTGATCTTTGTTGAAGTCCTTATGAATATCTCGGTTGAGCTGCAGGTCATTCCGGCTACAGGTGTTACGCTTCCGTTCATAAGTTACGGCGGAACGGCGCAAGTCAGTCTTCTTATCGCTTATGGTTTTATTCTCTCCGTATCAAGAAGCGGAACGCTTTATGCAGAGAAGAAAAAGAGACAGGCTGCAAAAGCCCTGAAACATGGGGTATAAGCCTGATGGAAAGACGTTACATGATCACAGGAGGAGGCACTTCAGGGCATATTAATCCTGCCCTTGCTATTGCCGATCTTCTCACGGAAGATGCAGAAGAAAACGGTGATGTCTGCAAGATCATTTTTACCGGTAGGAAGATCGGACTTGAAGGTGAACTTGTTCCCAAAGCAGGTTATGAATTCAGAGATGTCGAAGCTCTTCCAATGCCTTACAAACCTTCTCCGAAGGCTTTGAAGGCATTAAGTGCAAATAACCGTGGTAAAAAGCAGTGTTCAAAGCTGATCGAAGAGTTTAAACCTGACTGTGTGATCAGTACAGGAGGCTATGTCAGTGCGCCTCTCATTATGGCTGCAAAAAAGGCAAAAGTACCGGTGATGATACATGAGGCAAATGCTTTTCCCGGAAGGGCAAATAAGCTCTTTGCCAAGGGAAGTGCACTTGTAATGACAGGATTTCCGAACCAGGAATCTATCTTTTCCAGGGCGAAAAAAGTTGTATATACAGGCAATCCCGTCAGAAGCAATATGTTCGGAAGAACGAAAGAGGATTCAAGGGAAAAACTCGGTATTGCACCGGACTGCAAACTGGTATTTGTAATGGGCGGATCACTCGGTTCTGCAACTCTTACGAATTTCGTTTTTGATAATGCAAAAAAGGACAGATTCAAGGATATTCATTTTGTGATCTCTGTCGGAAAACACAATTCGGTAGAGATAACGGACGAGGTCAGGAACATACCGAATCTTGAGATAAAAGAGTACATAGACAGACCTGATCTTTACATGTCTGCAGCAGACTGTTCCATCCTTCGTGCCGGTGCAGTTACGTGCGCGGAGATCACGGCTACAGGTGCATGCGCGATAATGGTTCCCTATCCTTATGCAGCTCACGATCATCAGACATACAATGCTAATTCCCTTGCACAAAAAGGTGCCGGTATCGTTGTGAGCGATAATGATGTGAAAGAGGGAAAACTCGAAGATGTATTAATTGGTCTCATAAATGATCCTTCAAGGCAGGAAGATATCAGAAAGGCAAGTTCGGCACTTGCGATCAAAGATACCGGAAGACGGATTACTGACGCAATAAAGGGAGCGCTTGGGATTAATCAATAAACTGATAAAATGGTATCGTGGACGATAAAGAACTAGACAATTTATTCGGCAATTTGAGCGAGTCAGATAAAGAGGCCCTGAAAGAAGAGAACAGGGTCGCCCGTAAGATGGCTGCCGAAAAGAAAAAATCCGGCAGCAAAACTGCGGACAAAAACAAAGAAAAAGAGTCTTCCAAACCTGATAAAAATGCCGATAAACCGGCAGAGAATAAAAAGCCCGACAATCAGGAAGAAACTGATAAAAAAGAGCCTGAAATCAAAGCGAAAAAGGATGACAGTAAGGATTCTGATGACGATAAGAAGACTAAGGACGGAGAAGACTCTGAAGTTAAGAAAAAGCCGGACGAAACTAAACCAGATGATGAACCGGGTGATGTAACCGAAGAAAAGTCAGAAGACAAGTCCGAAGAAGATAAAAAAGATGAAAAAGAGACCGTGGAGGACTCTGAAGATAAAGATAAAAAAACAGACGGGGAATCTGCCTTAAAGGATGAAAAGGATGTCCGCAAACCTGCGTCAAGACCGAAAACAAAGCGGGAACCTGCAAGACAACAGTCTCAAAGTTTAAGAGATTCCATTCCGCTTTCAGGCAAAAGTGTATTCGCGATCGTACTTGCACTTGCCGTTGTGGTAATGGTAATTCTCGTTATGTTCCTTCCGGCATTCAGGGTAAGAAATGTCTCTGTTGAGGGTAATGTGGCATTAAGTGATCAGGAGATTCTTGCAGCTGCAGGACTCGAGTACGATGCACATCTTATGAGTGGTGTAAGCGGCAATATTTTCGATATCTTAAAGCTAGATTACGGCAAGACCGAAGAACGCATCATGAAGGAGAATCCGTATATAGAAGATATCAGGATCACGATAAAACTGCCTTCCACGGTAGAGATCAAAGTCAGGGAACGCAGCAAAATATGCTACATCAGGACTCCTGACGGTTATGCTGCTCTGGATAAGGACGGTATCGTATTAGAGCTTTCCTCTTTCGATTCCGGAAAGGACGTAAGGCCTGTAATCTGCGGGCTTGATGTCAAATATGCCGAACTCGGAAAACCGGTCAGGATCGATAACTTCAATGATTACAAAAAGGCAATAGTGGTACTCGGAGCTATTATTGCTGCCGATAATGCGAGCGTCGGCGGTGATTATTCTATGTTTGAGCACACTTCGGAGGTGAGGATACTTCCGAGCGGATATATTTTCCTTACGATCTATTCTCCGTCCGGGAAACTCATCCAGATAAAGCTCAACAGTACTGATTCCATCGGTGATGACATGGCATGGCTTCTGTATGCTTTCAATGCCGATGCTTTCGACAGGGTTACTGTCAGCGGAGCACTGGATATGACCAATGATGAGTATATTTTCAACGAATATACCTGAATCTACCTGATTTCGACCATTTAATGCTAATATAAATATGAAGATTTCTTTACAATCGCAAAGTATTTCTTGTTGATTGTATTGATTGAAACAGGTGTTTGGGTTAAAATTTTGAATGGTTAATAATATTTATTTAATCAAGAATTCTTTCAATTATCGGTTGGAACTATAAAAGGATACGGAGGAACAAAAGGATGTCTGAGAGCAAGCATAGCTATTCAATGGACGAATCTAATGTTGCAAGCATTAAGGTAATCGGCGTAGGCGGCGGCGGAAGCAATGCTGTAAACCGCATGGTCGAGAGTGGTGTCCAGGGCGTCACGTTCATCGCAATTAATACAGATAATCAGGCTCTTGCACGTAATAAGGCAGAGATCAAGATACAAATCGGTGAGAAGGTCACCAGAGGATTAGGCTGCGGTGCAGATCCCAGCGTAGGTGAGAAGTCTGCCGAAGAGTCCAGAGACGAGATAGCAGAAGCTATATCCAACACAGATATGCTCTTCATTACAGCAGGCATGGGCGGCGGAACAGGAACAGGTGCTGCTCCCGTAGTTGCCCAGATTGCAAGAGATCTTGGTATCCTTACAGTTGCAGTTGTTACAACTCCTTTCACATTTGAAGGCGCTAAGAGAGCTGCTAACGCTGAACGCGGAATCAGAGAACTCCAGAAGTCAGTTGACTCTCTTATTATAGTTTCCAACGATAAGCTTCTTGACGTAGTAGACGACAATACAAGTTTCGAAGAAGCATTCAATATGGCTGACCAGGTATTGAAGTTCGGTGTTGCAGGTATTTCCGACCTCGTAGCTATCCCCGGACTCATCAACCTCGACTTGGCAGACGTTACACGTGTCATGAAGGACGCAGGTATCTGCCACATGGGTATCGGCCGTGCTTCCGGCGAAGACAGAGCTACAGTTGCAATCAAGCAGGCAATCAACTCACCTCTCCTCGATACAACAATCGAAGGCGCTACAGGTGTTATCCTTAACTTTACAGGCGGACGTGGAATGCGTCTTTCTGAGATCGATGCAGCTTCTTCAATCGTTCGTCAGTCCGCCGCACCCGAAGCAGAGATCATCGTCGGTGCAGTTGTTGATGATTCACTTGAAGATGAGCTCATGATCACAGTTATTGCTTCCGGTTTTGACGGAACAGTCAATGCTTCCGCAGGTCACAGAGCAAGCACTTCAGTTCTTTCCAGAGAGAATCCTACGCTGATCACATCCAGACAGCCTGCAAATCCTCAGCCCAGAACTGACTATACTCCCAGACAGGCAGAACAGCCCGCACCTGCACCTGTTCCGGTTCAGAGAGCACAGCCCGGCTTCAGATTCGGTGATGATTCCGTTGCACAGCCCGTACCTGCACCTGCACCTGCTCCGGCACCTGTACAGCAGGCTCCCGTTCAGCAGGCACCTGTTCAGCAGATTCCTCAGCAGCCGGCTCAGCAGCCCGTTCAGATGGGTGGCAGACCTCAGGCTAATGTAGCTCCTCAGGCTGACGAGAAGGCTCAGAAGTCCGCTAAGCCCTGGTTCATGTTCGGTAAGGACGGACAGTAAGCTAGAGGCGCGGTTACGTGATCTGTCCCAAATGCGGCGCTAACGATGACAAGGTCTTGGATTCAAGACCAACTGATGACGGTTTTGCTGTCAGAAGAAGACGTGTATGCCTTGTATGCGGTGCCAGATTCTCTACAATCGAGAAGATCGAGGGATTAAAACCGATGGTCGTCAAAAAGGACGGCTCCAAGCAGTTATATGATCCTGAGAAGATAATGAGAAGTCTTGACGTTGCCTGTCAAAAGCGCGGTGTCTCACAGCAGGTTAAAGAGAATATCTGTTCAGACATTACACATTTGATAGAAGAAAGGTTTAATAAAGAGATAACCTCGTCAGAGATAGGCGAGTTTATTATGTCGAAGCTTATGGATATAGACCGCGTGTCTTACGTACGCTTCGCATCGGTTTATAAGAACTTCACTGATCTGGATTCTTATACGGCCGAGATTAACAATTTCGACGTCGGAAGCGGTGCTCCCGGTGAAGATAAAGGTTTGTAACATTGTTACAATAAGGAAAACCTAATAAGTTGTAGAGCAGGGGTGATCTTATGGCAGCTAACAAGGTTTTGCTCGTTGATGACGATCCGGGCATTATTGAAGTATTGAAGCTTTATTTTGAGAAGGAAGGATACCAGGTATCCACTTGTATGCAGGGCGACAAGGCCGTTGGTGTATTCAACAGTTTTTCACCTGATATAGTTATCCTTGATCTCATGCTTCCCGGCATGGATGGTAATGATATCTGCCGCGAGATCAGAAAGACATCCGATTGTCCTATCATCATGCTTACTGCAAGAACTGATACTCTTGATAAGATCGTCGGACTTGAGCTTGGTGCAGATGACTATATTCCTAAGCCGTTTGAGCCTAAGGAAGTTCTTGCGAGAGTTAAGGCTGTTCTCAGACGTACTGATAAGCGTGATGCTGCACCTTCTTCAACAGACACCAAAGAAGGTTCTACTGACGTAATTACATATCCGGGTTTCTCAGTTGACAAGATCCGTTACGTTGTATGTGTTGACGGCAACGAGATCTATATGCCTCCGAAGGAACTTGAGCTTCTGTTTTTTCTTGCTTCAAATCCCAACAGAGTATTTACCAGAGAGCAGCTCCTTGAAAATGTTTGGGGCTATGATTTTTACGGAGAATCCCGTACGGTTGATGTTCACATCAAGCGTATCAGAGAGAAGATCGAGAATCCTGACCGCGAGCAGAATTGGAGCATTAAAACTGTCTGGAGCAAGGGCTATAAATTCGAGACGAGGTAAGTGATCAATGGCGCCGAGAGCTGACGGTAAGCAGATATCGGCGGGCTTTGCCGTATTTTTCATATCATTTCTTGTACTGTCAACTTTGATTGTTTTTGCAGTCTTGTTGTTCCTTTCATATGAGAATATGTATAACAATCTCATATTGGAAGTTGAATCCGGAACACAGGCTTCTGCTAACGATCTGGCATCAGATATTACTTCGCTGATCTCACTCCAGTCTGTTCCTTTCGAATATACGATCAACGATGACGGTTCAGACAATTTCAGAAATTCCAGGATCATCGATAAGTTCGTAAATTCCCAGACTTACCGTTCAAACGGTGCGGTCTATATTACTGACAAGCAGGGAAAGATCTATTGCCGTAACTCATATGTAGCAGATATTTCCGATAACCTGCTGACGACCGATGAAGGTCCTTTATATATTTCCCAGAATAATGTGCTTGGCCTCCTGGATCAGGCTGATGCAATCGGATTTGCGAGAACCAGTTCGCATAATACGGGCAAGATCATTTCGATAAGCTGCGTAAGGATAACCGGTACAGAATATTTCTGTATCGTCAGCAACAGTGAGACTACAGATCAGACTAAGAACGAATATATCAATGTAATTCTCATACCTGCAGTTGTAGCGATGATAATTGCCATCGTACTTTATGTTGTGTTCGTATACTTCAGCCTTATGCCGGTTAAAGATATATCACAGGCGATCTCAAAGGTTGCAGAAGGCGATTATTCTGTAAGAGTAAGTCCCAAGTATTCAGATCCTAATGATTACACGACACTTTCCGTTTCATCCGAATTTACTGAGATGGGAAGAACTGTCAACAAGATGATCGAGTCACTGGAGAACCAGGAACACGACAGAGAGATGTTTATCTCATCTATTGCTCACGATATAAGAACTCCGCTTACTTCGATCAACGGATTTGTTACCGCCATGCTCGACGGAACGATCCCTGAGGATAAGCAACCCCATTATCTCGAGCTTATCAAGCAACAGACCGACAGGATCAGAACCCTTGTTACCCAGATGACGGAAGCTTCTTCACTTTCTCATCCTGATCCTGACATGATGGAAGAGTTTAATATCAATGACATGATCAACGATATCGTTGACAATCTTGAAGCGCAGCTGACTGATAAACAGATCAGAGTAATCAAATCTCTTGATCCGGGTCCGGGGATCATGGTTTACGGTGAAGCACAACAGCTTTGCAGAGTCATTATCAATATCATCACCAATGCTATCAAGTTCACACCGATGAATGGTGAGATCAAGATATCCACGGAGTCAAATCCCAAAGCCAGGAAAGTTGTTATTTCTGTCGAAGACTCCGGAGCAGGAGTTGAAGAATCAAAGAGACAGAGGATCTTTGAGAGTTTCTATCAGGCTGATCCATCCAGAAAATCAGAAGGTTTCGGCCTTGGTCTTTATATTTGCAAGCAGATCCTGGCAGGTCATGGCCAGACGATCATATGCGATGAGGGAAGAGAACTTGGCGGAGCAAAATTTGTTTTCTCATTCCCCTATCCGCCTGAGAAGCAGGAGCAGTAAGATTGGCTGCTGATATCTCCAAAATGAAGGCTCTGGCAAAGCAGACTTATAATGCACTGTCAACGGAATTTCCTGACAGCACATGTTCTCTGGACTACGATTGTCCCCAAAACTTAGCTATCAGGGGAATATTGTCCGCACAATGTACCGATAAAAGAGTTAATATTACTGCATCCGATCTTTTCGCCAAATATCCGGATATGGATAAGATCGCTTACGAAGATCCCGAAGTCATAGCTTCGATCATCAAGCCCTGCGGTCTTACAGCTTCAAAGACCAGATCCGTTATGACTTTTGCAAGGAAGATGACTGAGGAATGGAACGGTACAGTTCCCAATGATGTCGACCTTCTTATGGAGGTTCCGGGCATAGGCAGGAAGATCGCCAATCTGATAGTAGGAGAGATCTACGGAACACCTGCGGTCGTAGTTGATACACACTGTAAGCGTGTTATGAAAAGGATAGGAATAACCGATAGCAGTGACCCTGCCAAAGTGGAGAAGGACATAATGAAGTTTTTTCCGGAAGAACAGTGGATAAGCATAGGACATCTGTCGGTCGATCTTGGCCGTAAATACTGCACTGCCAAGTCACCTAAGTGTGATGAATGCCCGTTAAAGTCTTTCTGCAAAAGGAGGATCTGAAGGATATGGCAGCAGTTCATCTCTCAAGTCCTGTAACTGATCTTTACGGCATAGGTCCCTCAGCAGAGGAGAAGCTTGCCAGGCTTGATATTTTCACTGTCTATGATCTCATAGCTTTTATTCCGTGGCGTTATGACGACTGGTCCGATGTCGGTACTATCTCATCTTACAATGCATCAGGCCGTATGGATGACAACATGGGTTTTGATCTTTCGTTCAGGGGAACTGTTTCCACCAATCCTTCGGTTAATGTTACGAGCAGGAAGAAGCCATTAAGTTTTTTCGTAAGTGACGGCACGGGAAGGATCAAGCTGACGTTTTTTAATTCACAATATCTGGCAGGCAAATTTGCGCTCGGTGATGAGTGTTTTGTTCATGGTTCCGTTACGCTTTTCAACGGGCAGATGCAGATGGTCAATCCATATATCGAGAAGGCCGAGAAGATCAGTGAAGATGCACTTGTAAGGCCCGTATATCACCTTACGGCAGGTCTTACATCGAATAACATATCCAAATGGGTAAGGACCGCGTTGAAACTTTGCGGCGCTGAGCTTCTGTCATGTATCCCCGCAAGCATTGCTGAGCAGAAAGGTTTTGTATCTCCTAGTGAAGTATATGAGATGGCTCATTTCCCTTCTTCTCTTGAAGATGCAAGAAGAGCAAGGGAACAGTTGGCATATGAGGAGCTTATTCTTTTAGGCATCGGCATGAAGCTGTACAGCAGCGGACACGGTGTCAGGGAAGTAGCGGATCAGGTTATCCCATCAGATCCAAACGGGATAGGAAGCGAGCTGGTTCAGAAGTGGAATCTCATCAAGGGCAATCTCGGATTTGCACTTACCGAAGATCAGGCAAAAGCTTTCCGTGATGTCCAGACCGATCTCATGTCCACGACACCTATGAACAGACTTATCCAGGGTGATGTCGGCTCCGGCAAGACCATGGTTGCGGCTCTTTCTATGATGATCACGGCGTTGATGGGTAAGCAGGCGGTTCTCCTGGCTCCGACATCGGTTCTTGCATCCCAGCATTACAGGACGATATCACGTCTTATGCAGAACAGCGGAATGGAACCCGTATTACTTCTCGGCAAGACAAAGGCTTCCGAGAAAACCGAGATCAAAGAGAAGATAGCTGACGGCAGAGCAGGTGTGATAATAGGTACTCATGCGCTTCTTACGGATGACATTAAGTTCAGAGACTTAGCTCTTGTAATAGCTGACGAGCAGCACCGTTTCGGCGTTAAGCAGAGAGAAAAGCTCTTATTCAAAGATACTGCCAAAGACGGTACCGTTAAGAGTGTGCACAACCTTGTTATGACAGCAACTCCGATACCAAGAACTCTTGCTATGGTTATCTATGGCGATATGGCTACATCAGTCATCAGGCAGAAGCCCGTGGGACGTCAGGAGATTACAACATGGTTCGTTAACTCAAAAAAGAGCAAGGCTATAGAAGAGATGATGAGCATCAAGCTTACAGCCGGAGAGCAGGTCTATATCGTCTGTGCCAAGATCGATAAGGATGAGACTGAAGCAGGTGCGGACTACATGGTCGGTGAACCTGTAGCAGATGATGATTCTGTAACAAGCGTTTTCGAGATGAAAAAGACCGTTGACTCTATGAGCAATCTTTCGCAGTATTCAAGCGCCGTTTTGTACGGTTCAATGAAGGAGAAGGATAAGCTTGAGACTATGGAGAGATTTCTCTCAGGTGACATAAAGATACTTATATCCACAACGGTCATCGAAGTAGGAGTCGATAACCCCAATGCTAATGTAATGATAATCATGGATGCCGACAGATTCGGTCTTTCGACTCTTCACCAGCTGAGAGGAAGGATCGGCAGAGGCGATAAGAAGTCGTTCTGTCTTTTGGTTTCCGAATCCAGGTCTGAGCTTGCACTTTCCAGAATGAAGATGATGTGTGAATCATCAGACGGTTTTGAGCTTGCCGAGAAAGACCTTGAATTAAGAGGTCCCGGCGACTTCTACGGAACGAGACAGCACGGTATCCCTACACTCCGTGCGGCAAACCTTTATACTGATATGAAGATCGCAAGTGAAGCGACGGAAGCGGTGAATAAGATAATCGAAGCAGGCGGAGAGGAAGCCGGGCGCCTGAATGAAGCAATAAAGAAGATGTTCGAATTGAGATTCGCAAGAAAGATGGAGCAGATCTGATGCCTAGAGTTGTAACGGGAAGATTCAGGGGAACCATATTACAGGCGCCTGAAGGGGACAGGACAAGGCCTACTACTGACAAGGTCAAAGAGGCTTTGTTCTCTATTATTCAGACATATGTGCCTGATTCCGAGTTCCTGGACCTTTATTCAGGATCCGGACAGATAGGTATTGAGGCTCTGAGCAGAGGTGCTAAGCGTGCTACCCTTGTTGATAAGAGCGGTCAGGCAGCAGGGATCATCTCAAAAAACATCAGCAAAATAAGGCTTGAGGGCTCTGACGAAATCAGGTTTTTCAAGATGAATGTAGCCCAGGCGCTGGAGAAGTTAGGGCAAGACGGTGAGAAATTTGATATTATATTCATGGATCCGCCCTATAAAGATGCGTCTTTGAGGCTTGATGAAGAGACTAAGCTGATCAGTGAATATAAGCTTTTGTCATCAGACGGCAGGCTCATTGTAGAGCATGACAAAGACTTTGAACCGCCCGAGGAAATTAACGGCCTAAAACGTGTTCGTTCTTGTAGTTACGGTATTACAGTGATAACATTTTTTAAGGAATAATTGACGGAGGATGACGGTTTGAAGGTAATGCTCTTTCCGGGGACGTTCGATCCCTTCACAAGAGGACACAGAGACATAGCCAGAAGGGCTTCAAAGCTCTGTGATAAGCTTGTCATCGCGGTCATGGAGAATGCTGCCAAGACACCGTTGTTTTCTCCTGAAGAACGTGTGGAGCTTATCAAGCTCTCACTGAAGAATGATGATCTTGATAATGTTGAGGTCATGGCGTGGGGAGGCCTTTTGGTCGATTTATATCAGCAACTTGGATGCTGCGCTTCGGTAAGAGGTATCAGATCAGAGTCTGATTTCAGATATGAATCCGAACATGCCCTTGCCAACCGTCTGCTTTTCTCAGGATACGATGCCGTACTCCTACCCTGCAGAGATGACCTGTCGCTTATCAGTTCTTCGATGGTAAAGGAAGTAGGTTCATACGGCGGAGACATCTCCAAGATGGTGCCGGGTGAGATAATAGATTTAGTTAAGGATAAATTATTGAAAGGAAGGAATAAATAATGGAGAACAGTAATTTCAATCAGGGTGGACAGCGTTACGACGCTATCAAGCATATCGACTATCTTATCGATATGGTAAAGGATGCTTCGAGTGTTCCTTTCTCGGATAAGTGCTCTATTGAGAGAACAGAGACTATCAATTCACTTCAGATCCTTAAGAATAATCTTCCTGCTGCAGTAGCTCAGTCAAATGATATCGTTGCCAGAGCTCAGGATATTATCAGTACGGCAAGAGAGAAGAATAAGAAGATCATCGATGATGCTAACCGCATGTATGCCATGAAGGTCAACGATCACGAGATCACAAGAGGCGCAAGAGAAGAAGCTGCCCAGATCATTGCCAACGCAGAGGCTCAGGCAGAGGAACTCAGAAGAAACGCTCATATTTACGTTAAGTCTCTTCTCGAGAACGTTAATGAGACTCTTTCTGACAATATGGCTAAGATCCAGACAAATCTCACGGAGATCAATACAACTCTTGATGAGACCGAGTGACACTTCGGTATTGATGTTAGGATTAAGTTTAAGATGAAGTATCAAGCGGCCGCGTAATGTTTTTCGCGGCCTCTTTTTTACAAAGGAGGTTACCGTAATGATCCTTGGAATTGAGATCAGAAACTTCGATGTTTTCGATAATGACAAAGCGGGAATCCTGATAAAAGATTATCTGGAAGGTAAGGACTCCGGCAACCCGGCGAGTGCTTTTCACGGCCTAAATGCACTTATAGGCCGCAATAACACCGGCAAGACATCCTTCATGGGCTGCATGGCTTTTCTTAAAGACTGCATAACACAGGGTTGTGCGGTAGCTTCAATCAGTTATGGAAGACCCGGATTTGCGAACATGACGCCTGATATTTCGTCTCCTTCTGTATTCAAAGTTTTCTTCAAGCTTGAAGACAAAAAGACGGGCCGGCCGAAGTATATTCAGTATGAATTAAGTATCGTTACAAGCAGATATATGAGTCCCGTAATAGATGAGGAAAAGGTTATTGTCATATCCGATAATGACGGCAAAAAAGAATCAGTCACCATACTCGATATGAAGGGCGGAGAAGGCAGCATCGTAAATGCCGGAGCTGATAAGGAAGTAATAGGCGTGGAAGATGAGCACCTTACGGCACTGAGCCTTTATGGAAAGATATCGGGATACAGAGATTTCGTTGCGCTTTATAAGGAGATATCCGCGTGGTTTTTCTGCAGTTTCTCATCTGAGGAACAGAGCTCATATTTCTACGAAGGCGGAGCTCCCGGCGGACATAAGCATCTTAACAGTTCCGGTTCAAATGTTGGAAATGTTCTTGAATACATCAGGATGAATAACGAAGAAGAGTACGAGCGTGTTGTTGAGGAGATCCAGAATAAGATCCCTGCAATGAAACACAAGAAGAATCTGCCGCTCGCGCTTAAGGAGAGCCCTGATAAGCTCTTTTTGTATCTGCTTCTTCTCCGTGATCCCAGTCCCAGATCGACTATCTTTATCGAGACTCCCGACAAAGATCTCTATCACGATATGGTAGATGTCCTAAGCGATGAGATGCGCGAATATACGATGAAGAATCACTATTGCCAGATCATTTTCTCGACACACAATCCGTATATCATTGAGACATTGTCTCCTAAGGAGATTTGGATCTTTGAGAGATCTTTCGAGAAGGATGAGGGCGATGTCTCCATCCGCTGCGCAGGCGACGATCAGCTGGTAATGGAATTGTTCCATCAGGGTGTTGGAATGGGTGCCATCTGGTACGGCGGACATCTTGATTCAAAGCCAGAAGATTAAGAATAAGAAGGCAGTTTTATGCTTATCGAGATACTGACAGAAGATAAATCCGGAGCAGTCGTAGTAGAGAGACTTGCCAAGCGGATAACCGAGAATGAAGGTGTGGATTGTGAGGTCAATGTTCATCCTCACAGGGGCTGCGGAAGTCTGCCCAAAGACATGACTGCCAAGCCTCCGAAATTTGCAAGTTCGCTTTTGGATCTCCTTCCTTCAGAGCTGCGTGCATATAACAAGGTTTACGCCGGCAAGGATCTGATACTTATAATCGTCATGGATTCAGACGATAACGATCCGCAGGCTATAAGGCAGGAGATCTATTCGTGTGCTTCCAAGTTTGCACCTGATATCAGAAGTGTTGTCGGGATATGCACCGAAGAGGTTGAGGCATGGATATTGGGAGACAGATCTGCGATCAGGGATGCTTATCCCGACTTTAAGGCGGATGTCATTGATTCCTATGAACAGGATTCCGTTTGCGGAACATGGGAAGTCCTTTGCAGGGCGATCAGCGAGAATGCTGAGGAACTGATCGATATCGGATATCCTGCTATCGGTCATTACAAAGCTCTGTGGGCGGAGAGCATCTCCAAATACATGGTCCCTCAGAAAAATGTTTCTCCGAGTTTTAATACCTTTAAGATGGCTTTGATAACGGCACTTAAGAATCCTGTTCCGATCTACAGAAGACGTGAGTTCTGATGGCAAGACACATATATGTCCACAATCCGTTCTGTGCGGGCAAATGTCCTTACTGTGATTTCTATTCGATAACGGATAAGTCTTTTATCGAATCGTTCTATAACGCAGCTTTACGGGAAGTCAGACTGACAGGTGAGATAATTACGTCTGATACGGGCGCAAACACCGGGATCGAAAAGAACAGCAAAGATACTGTGTATTTCGGCGGCGGAACGCCTTCTTTTCCCGACAGCATACTTATGTGTTCTTTGCTCGAAGAGACAGTAAAAGCTTTTAATATCAGTCCGGATGCAGAGATAACTATTGAAGCCAATCCTTCTTCATTAACTGAAGACAAACTCAGAGATTATAAAGCTGCAGGGTTTAACCGCATATCTGTCGGCGTTCAGTCCTTAGATGACGGCGTCCTTAAGACACTCGGAAGACTTCACGATTCCAAAGGTGCGAAGGATGCATTGCAAAAGATCACAAGAGCAGGGTTTTCCAATATCTCTGCAGATCTCATAACAGGAGTTCCCGGTGAGACACTTCAGGGAATCAGGAACGACATTAAAGTCTTTAATGAACTCGGGGTAAAACACATCAGCACGTATTCGCTGATGCTTGAAGAAGGAACCAGGTTCTACGAAAGATACAGCCGGACTTTGGAAGATCTGGTATCACCTGAGACAGAACGCGAAATGTATCACGGCGTGCGCGAATATCTTCAGCTTTCAGGATATGAGACTTATGAGATATCCAACAGTGCATTGCCGGGATATAAGAGCATACACAATTCTTCTTACTGGAACTCATGTGAATACTTTGCGGTAGGTGCGGGAGCTCACGGTTATATCGGTGATATGAGATACGGCCACAAAGACGATGTAAGAGCTTATGCGGATGAAATGGGAAAGATCACACCTGATGAATGCAAAGCGTTTTTAGGGGGTCTTGCGGGCGATCTGAAGTCGTTCTATGTTGAAGAGATGCTTACAGAAGAAGATAAGATGAAGGAAGTGCCATTTCTGCGCCTCCGGACAACTGAAGGAATCCTGCTCGATGAGTTTTATGACAGATTCAATGTTCAGTTCGAAGATGTTTTCGCTGATGCCGTAAAGAGCAATATCGAAAAGGGTTTACTCGAGCGCAAAGAAAGAACGCTCCGTTTAACACGGAGCGGCCTTGATCTTGCTAATGTTGTAATAGAGGATTTTCTTTAACCCTGAGCTTTAGCTGCAGCTTCCTGCGCTTCTCTGTACTTGGCTTCATCAGCCTTTCTGATAGCGGTACGCATGATCTTTCCGCTTGAAGTCTTGGGAAGCTCGTCAACGAACTCGATAACTCTCGGATACTTGTAAGGTGCTGTTGCATTCTTTACATGATTCTGGAGTTCCTTAATGAGCTCAGGCGAAGCCTTTTCCTTGTAAGCTGCTGTGAGAACGATAGTTGCCTTAACTACCTGTCCTCTCAGGGGATCAGGAACAGCTGTTACAGCGCACTCGAGAACAGCATCGTGTGTCATAAGGGCACTCTCGACTTCGAAAGGACCGATACGGTAACCGGAGCACTTGATAACGTCATCGTTTCTTCCTACGAACCAGATATATCCTTCAGGATCTCTCCATGCAGTATCACCTGTGCTGTAGTCTGCACCCGGCCACTGATCAGCCATGGCTTCAGGATTCTTATAGTATTCGCGGAAGAGTCCCGTGGGCTTGGAAGAAGCGTTCTTTATAACGATATTTCCTACGATACCGTCTTCTACGGGAACACCGTTGTCATCAACGAGCTGGATGTCATAGATGGGTGTGGGCTTGCCTGTTGAACCGGGCTTAACGTCGAGCCAGGGGAAGTTTGCAAAGAGAACGCTTCCTTCTGTTTGGCCGAATCCTTCGCGGATCTCAAGGCCTGTATATTTCTGCCACTTGTAGAATACTTCAGGATTCAAAGGCTCACCAGCCATGGAGCAGTGCTTGATGGAGGAGAAGTCATACTTTGTAAGATCTTCCTGAATGAGATATCTGTAGATAGTTGAAGGTCCGCAGAAAGAATTGAGCTTGAGCTTCTCCATAATCTCGAGCATTCTTGCGGCCTTGAACTTCTGTGTGTCGTAAGTAACGTTAACTGCACCGCAGATCCACTGTCCGTAGATCTTGCCCCATGCAAACTTTGCCCAGCCGGAGTCAGCCTGTGTTAAGTGTCTGCATCCGTCGTAAACCTGCTGCCAGTATTTGGCTGTTACGATGTGGCCCAAAGGCAGTGTGTAGTCGTGAAGGATCATCTTAGGCTCGCCGGTCGTACCGGAAGAGAAGTAGATGAGCATCGGATCGTCTTCATGTGTGGCTTCGTCGCCTGTGGGACGCTCGAAAACAGGGGATGCATTATCGATATCATCAGTCAGAGATCGCCAGCCTTCAGGTGCCTCACCGATAACGCTGCAGTACTGAACTGTCTTGCAGTCGGGACGTGCCTTATTAACATGCTCGATGATCTGGGGATCATCAGCGCAAACGATCATCTTTACGTCAGCTGCATTGCAGCGGTAAACGATATCGTGATAAAGAAGCTGGAATGTGGCAGGGATAACAAGCGCACCGAGCTTGTGGAGACCTACCATGGTGAACCATACTTCAGGACGCTGACGGAGCATCATGAGGACTCTGTCGCCCTTCCTGATACCTAAGCCTTTGAACATGTTGGCAACGCGGTTGCTCTTCTCGCTGATATCCTTAAATGTGAAATGTTTTTCGTTGCCGTCATCATCGCACCAGATAAGAGCTTCCTGATCGGGAGCTTCCTTGGCATATACGTCAACGACATCAAATCCGAAGTTGAAATCCTTCGGAACTATAATCTTGAAATTCTCTTTAAAGTCCTCGTAACTGTCGAAATCAATTCTGTTTACAAATCTGTTTAATAAATCCATGGGTATATCATTCCTTTTCTACTTCAATTTTTCGGTTTGGGTAGAACTGCTAAATTACTCGTTGATAATTGTGAGGAACTTAGCAGTCTCCGTCACGGCTCTCTGTCCGTGAGGCTTTTCCGGATTGAAGTAAATGGAGTCGCCTGCTTCAAGAGTGAATTCCCTGTCTCCCACGACGACCTTGATCGCACCTTCGATCACATAGTTGAACTCCTGACCACCGTGGCGTACGAGCTCGGCTGTCTCAGACTTTGACAGGGTAACGATCATCGGATCCATCTGTCTGTTCTTGTAGTTGAAGGCAAGGGCACTGAAGGAATAACCGGGATAACGCTCGACCTTGATTCCGTTACCGCCTCTTACAACGGTATAGTCGTCCATTCTCGGAACATCACCTGTCATAAGTACAGTAGGATCGACTCTGAATATGCTTGCCACTTTATAAAGAAGGCTGATCGGGATCTCCTTTTCACCGTTCTCATATGCTAAATACTCTTCTGTGCTGACACCGGTCTGCTGAGCCACTTCCTCGGCTGTCAGGTCAAGGATGTCTCTAAGCTCTCTGATCCTGTCGGATATCTGCTTGATGTATTCGTTCATATTAGCCTCCTGTTATTTACAGTGCGTTATTGATTCTTATAGCGAATAAACATTATAACAGATAAATAAGAAAGTTGCTCGAAAGGATGCACTGAGATCAAAAAAGCGCATTGTGACAAATTTGTATGCCTGAAACGGCCAAAAACATCAACAAAAAGTCGTATTTTCTCAAAATTAAACTTTTTGTTGGTCTTAAAACAGCAGATCAGGCCAACAAAAACAACACATCGAAGTTAGTGTTGACTAACCTGAATCGGCGTTGTTAGAATCGTTCACATTGAGGGAGTAGCAGACGCGAAAAGCGCGTTGTCTAAGTCAACATACTGGTGATAATACCTGGCTTATTCTTCTGTGTGAGACTCAAGGCAAATATAGTGGCCTTGGGTTATTTTTTTGCCCGGGCAGAGAGGACCATATAGTGTTTCAATTAATCTTGAATTCAATCCTTTTAGGCATCGGCCTTGCCATGGATGCATTCTCTGTTTCGATTGCTAACGGCATAGTCGAACCGAAGATGAAGAAAACCAGGATGTTTATGATGGCCGGCATATATGCTGCGTTTCAGTTCATAATGCCGGTGCTCGGCTGGATCCTTGTTACCACATTGGAAGAGATGTTCACAAAATTCAGCATCCTGATCCCGTGGATAGCATTGATCCTGCTTCTGTTCATAGGCGGCAAGATGATCGTTGAGACTATCATCGAGAAGCGTAAAGGCAATCAGCAGGAAAAAGAAGAACCCAAAGCAACCAGACTTACTTTTAAAGCTCTGATCGTTCAGGGCATCGCCACTTCAATCGATGCGCTCTCGGTCGGTTTCACGATCGCCGATTATTCGATTTTACAAGCATTTGCCGCATCTTTGATAATCGGAGCCGTTACGCTTATGATATGCTTAATCGGGCTGATCTTCGGCAAGAAGATCGGCAGTAAAGTATCAGGTGTTGCTTCTGTTATCGGCGGCGCGATCCTGATCTTTATAGGAATAGAGATATTTGTTAAAGGCGTATTCGGCCTTTAAAGAATGGAGAAATGTTTATGGCAAAAGTTGCTGTTTTTATCGCTGACGGAAGTGAAGAAGTAGAGGCTATCACACCTGTTGATCTTTTAAGAAGGGCAAAGGTTGATGTGGATGTCGTATCCGTAATGCCATCTCTTGAGATCGAGGCTTCAAGAAATGTGAAGATCAAGGCTGACAAACTGATCAGTGAGATCAGCTTTGATGAATATGATCTTTTGGTCCTTCCGGGTGGTGTAAGAGGCACGAATAATCTCAATGCGTGCGAAGAACTCAAGAAGAATCTTGTGAAGTTTAATGACCAGGGCAAAGGCATAGCTGCTATATGTGCTGCACCTACAGTCTTTTCCGGTCTTGGACTCCTTAACGGGAAAACTTCCACCTGCAATCCGGGTTTCTGGGAGGAACTCCGTGCCGGAGGAGCGAATGTGATTGAAGATTCAAAAGTCGTCGTTAACGGCAACATAATCACAAGCCAGGCAATGGGCACATCAGTGGATTTCGGTCTTGCTCTTGTAGGATACCTTTGCGGAGAAGAGGAAAAAGAAGCTCTGAAGGCTAATATCAGATTCTGATCCGTCACCCCGAAAGCCTTGATTTTACGCAGTTTAACATTGTTACATAGTTGTTTTGGTTGAATAATATAACCAAATCATTTACAATAACGTGCGTTTGGAGATGTATCGAAGTGGTCATAACGGGGCGCACTCGAAATGCGTTGATCCCTAACGGGATCCGTGGGTTCGAATCCCACCATCTCCGCCACAGAATGTGAAGTTACCCCCATAAGTTGGACAGTGATGTTCAGCTTATGGGGGTACTCTTATGTTCAAGAGTTGTTAAGAGCATAATGACGAATAAAATTCTACCAAAATGCCGAAAAATAATGAGCCAAAACGCCGAAAAATATTGACATTATTCCTGCAAAGCCCTATTCTTTATACAGTGAGGTGACATAATGAAGAATTATAAAAGACGCATAGCAGATAGTATACTGATAGATAAACTTGAAGAAAAAGGTGCAGTTGTTATAGAAGGACCGAAATGGTGCGGTAAAACTACTACTGCTATGCAGTTGGCTAAAAGTATTATTAGAATGGATGAACCAGGGAAAAGGGACGTAAATATCCAGATGTCTGAGATCGATCCCGCCAGGCTTTTGAAAGGCGATACCCCTCGGCTCATAGATGAATGGCAGATTGCTCCCAAACTCTGGGATGCTGCGAGATATGAAGTTGACAGTCGTGATGAAGAGGGACAGTTCATATTAACTGGTTCAGCTGTACCTGTCGAATCCAATGAGATCATGCATTCTGGAACGGGAAGATTTACATGGCTTACTATGCGGCCAATGTCTTTGTTCGAATCGGAAGAGTCAAGTGGAGAAGTGAGCTTGGGAGAATTGTTCTCATCTCCCCAAACAATCTCCGGAACAAGCGATATGGATATAGACAGATTAGCCTTTCTAATATGTCGCGGAGGGTGGCCGCGTGCTATAGATATGAAGGAGAGAGCAGCTTTGGCTCAATCTGTTGATTACTACGATGCAGTTGTTAAATCGGATATAAACCGGGCTGATGGAGTGAACAAAAACCCTGACAGAGTTAGAAAACTAATGCGTTCATATGCAAGAAATCAAGGCAGTCAGGTACCTAATACTCTTATTAGAGATGATATCGCAACTAATGATGTAGAATCGTTGAACGAGGACACTATTGTAAGTTACATTAATGCTCTTAAGAAGATATTTGTAGTAGAAGAAATGCCGGCATGGAATCCTAATCTCCGTTCAAAGACAGCTATTCGCACATCTAATACCAGGTACTTTGTCGATCCATCGATTGCGACTGCTGCACTTGGTATTAATCCCGGAGATCTGGTCAATGATCTGAATACTCTTGGATTGCTCTTTGAGACTCTGTGTGTCAGAGATCTCAGAGTATACAGTGAGTCATTAGGTGGAAGTGTATACCATTACAGAGATAAGTCTGGTCTTGAATGTGATACGGTGATACACATGAGAAATGGAACGTATGGTCTTATAGAGATCAAGCTAGGCGGAAACAAGCTCATAGAGGAAGGGGCTGTGAATCTCAATTCTTTACAGGATAAGATTGACACTACAAAGATGAATAAACCATCGTTCATGGCGATAATTGTCGGAATTGGAGATTATGCATACAGGCGTGAAGATGGAATATACATTATACCAATATCGTGCTTAAAGAACTGATTCATTCCGTGACTGTTCGAATGTAGGCAAATACTAAATATATCGATGTTTGCAGGTATATTTTTTGAAAACTCCAATCTTTGATGCAGATGAATGGAAATACTACTATACAAAAAACACGCATTCCAGTTATCTGGTATCTTTATATATAAGCTGTGCCATTTTTATGCTATAATTATGACGCGGAGGTGATTATCATGCCTACAATAATACCGATCAGAGATTTAAGGAATACAAGTGAAATCTCGGAACTTGCTCATAAGATGCAAGAGCCTATCTTTATAACCAAAAATGGATACAGTGATCTAGTAGTAATGAGTACTGAGCTTTATGAGAAGTTTGCTCAGAACAACAGGATAGATCAGGCGATCTTTGAAGCCGAGAAAGAGGTAGAAGAAGGAGTAGCACCAGTTTCGTTGGGCGCAGCGCGGAAGAAATTAGATAAAGAGTACTATGGCAAAGCATGATGTTCTGTTATATCCAAAGGCTTATCGTGATATAGAAGAGATATATTCTTATCTTGCAAATGAGAAGTTGGAACCCGGAATAGCAAGAGGTCAGACTGATCGTATATGGGATGCTATCAGTTCGTTGGAACTATATCCTGATTCGCATCAGGAGCGTTTGACCGGGAGATATGCCGGGAGAGGATATAGACAGATGATCATTGATAACTATATTGCCATCTTAAAGATAGATGAAGAACAAAGAAAGGTATTTGTAGTTACGGTTCAATACGGCGCCCGCAACATTTGATTTTCGGTGAAATATGATCAAGATCAGAAGGATAACGCCTGGCGACAGCAGGCTTGAAATAAGCAATATCTACGAGCAGAGTTGGAAATCTGCTTATAAGGAAATCGTTCCGCAAGAATACCTTGATTCAATACCGCAAGGAAGATGGGCTTCTAAGGTAAATAATCCTTTATGGACAACACTGGTATGCGAATTGGATGGAAAACTGATCGGAACATCAAGCGTTTGCAGATCAAGATTTGAAGAGTACTACGGAGAAGGAGAGATCATATCCATCTATTTTCTACCGGAGTATATGCACAAAGGATATGGGAAGCAGCTTTTAGCAGCAGCAGTAAATGAATTGTCTGAGTACGATGATATCTTCTTATGGGTATTGGAAGATAACACTAATGCACGAATGTTCTATGAAGCTCAGGGTTTTACAGCAACAGAAGATTACCTGGAGAACGATATCGGCGGAAAGACATTGAGAGAAGTGAGGTATAGATTATCACGCAACCGTTCGAATGTATATAATAAAGGCTGTTAGATTTTTTTATAAACAGTAAGAAAGACGTTAAAGAAAACTAATGGATATACAACTAAATGAACTTTCAAAGAAAGAATTTGATCCGGCTCTGATCAATGAGATCGCGCCTGATAAAGGCTATCCGGTCTGGACAAAGAAAGATCAATTTGGAAGAACGTATTTTGGAACAGGAAACTTTTGTGGTATGAACGGAAGTATCAATGAAGATACGGATCTTTCCTGGTTGGAATGGGATGGAAATGAAGTATATATTTCGGATAATGATAAGACGGTTCTTTTCAAAAAAGCAATTGGAATCATAAAAGGCTGGATAGATCAATTAGTTGAGAATTATCCGAATGACAGATTTGCAGTATTTGCTTCTTTCGATGACGGGAGTTCCATGGTCGAAGAATGTGAAAGAGGAATGTCTTTTACACTTCGTTTTTGGAAAAAACGTGATGGGCAAGGACATGATGAGAACATGGAATGCAATCAGCCTATAATCAGGTGGAGCAATTAATTAGCAGTATTTTCGAGGGGACAACAGGATGAAAAACAATTCAATTTATAAGAAGATTGCCTGCGCGCTTGTGCTGGCAAATATCATTACAATGTTTGGCGTAACGGGATGTGATACAAACGAAGATCCCGTTAACACCGGTGCTACGGGAACGCCTGAATCAACAGAGGCTCCCTTTACTTCAACTGATGAACTTTTCGGAGCCGGGGATAAGGATTATTTCATTCCTTTCCAGAACCCGGAAACTAGTTACTGCTCCATCTCGGACGGCCTGGCAGTTCCCGTAAGACAACAAGGAATGGGCGGCTGCTACTGTTATTCTGCAGTAAGTTCGATGCAGGTCAAGTATTTAAAAGAACATGGCGAACTGCCCGACCTTAATCCGAATGACATCATCTACCGGATTTACGGAGTCACTGAGACATCCGAAGACGGCGTGCCGCAGTATCCTGAAGAGAAATTCTATATCTCCTCAGGTCTGGAGACAGATCTCGGAGGCGATGTGATGATGGTCACAGGTGCGCTCTGTGCTGATCCGCTGAACGGATATGTCATTAAAGAAGCCAATATCTACGGAAGCTATAACACTGATGATGTGGACTTCGACAAAGTAACTGAAGAGGATATAAAGAATGCAGTCCGCGAAAACGGCGGTGTGTGCATGTGCGTTAATTACAAGAAAGACTGCAAGTACATCAACGGATATTATACCCAGAACCATCCGAAAAATTGCGAGGATTCCGATCATGTTGCTTTGGTCGTCGGATGGGATGATGATTTCCCGGCGGACTGTTTTGCTACACCTGCATCAAGGAACGGTGCGTGGCTCGTCCAGAATTCTTTCGGTGTATTCTGGGGCAACAGCGGCTACTATTGGGTGTCTTATGACATGCCAGTTCCGAATCTCTATGACTGCAGCGTAACCAATGAATACTCGTCTGCAATATCCTTCGGCCGTAATGTATATGGACAGATATATTCAACCGATATTATCGAAAAGGTGCTTAACGGTGCTGATCCCACGTCCTTTACTCTTGAAGAAGTACATGCAAGTAATGATGTAGTTACAGCATCCGTATATGACCATAAGGGCGCTGTCGGCGCAATCGGTTTCTGGACGACAGTTCCCGGCCAGCCTTATACCATCGAGATCCGTCAGGGCGAATTCGGAAAGGTCCTTGCTTCGCAGAGCGGTACTTTCGAATACACTGGTTATCACACGGTCGAATTCGAGAAGCCTGTCTCAGTAAAGAAGTTTACAGTAGTCGTAAAGACCGCCGGCTCAGCCTTTTTCGAAGGTTCGGCGACTGATGATTTTTCCGCTCGCACTATCTTCCAGAGAATCCCCGGTCACTACGAAGCCAAGTGTCAGCCGGGTAGATCATTCATTCAGATCGGCGAAGAGTGGGTTGACATAACTGACCCTGAACTCATGACCCGTCTTGGAATCGACAGGCTTCCTCCTGAACTGCAGGAAGAGGTCACCATGCCGGGCGATCCGTGCATAACGGTGCTTTTCAAATAATCCCTTAGATCAGAAGGATATAAAGATTACAGATAGTTCAATATACAGAACAATAGACTAAGACAAATCGAAGTTTGTAGGGGGAAACATGGATAAAAATTTACTGGTTTTTTTAATAACAGCCAAGAAGGCTACTTATGCGGGCAAAGGTGCTGAGACAACTTCATCTAGGATGAAATCACATGACTTGATTTATGAAGATGGCGACTATATGTATTACGATACATATCTAGGAACTGGTAAATTTGCTGGAGAAGAGGCTCTTTGGATTAAAGGTATTCCATATTGGAGCATGAACTATATTGGCAGAGTTATAGGTGACAATTTCAGCGGAGATTTTTTGAAAGAAGCATTACTTCAAGTTCCGGAAGAAAAGCCATTCCGTGGCCCGGCAAATTATACCAATGGCGATTACACATATCATTGTGTTATCGATGGTTCGTTTGAATGGTTTCAGGGAAAAGAAATAATTACTTATAGAGGAAATGAAATATACGAATGTGTTTTTCATGGAGGTCTGGTCGAATAAGACAAATTCAAGTTTGTCGGGATAATGTTATAGTAAGTTATATTGGAATACAATCCTTTTACAACAGGATGGAGGAGCTATGATCAAAGGAATTCATCATGTTTCTATGAAGTGCAATACTGAAGAGGAAATAAATAAAGTAAAAGATTTTTACATCTCTGTATTGGGCCTGAAGATAGTTCGCGAATGGTCAGATGGATTTATGATTTATACTGGTAACGGATATATTGAGATCTTTACAAATGCTGATGGAGAGCATCGTTTAGGCTCGATTCGCCATTTCGCATTGCTTACTGATGATGTGGATATGTTAGCAGAAAAGGTGAAAGACGCCGGATACGAATTGATTGTAGAACCAAATGATAAGGTGATAAAGTCGGTTCCGGAATATCCTATTAGAATGGCATTTTGCATAGGCCCTCTGGGGGAACAGATAGAGTTTTTCTATGAACGATAAATCGGAATATTATTGACAAGGACATCTATTGAACCTTTCAAAATATGGATTGACCTTCTTCTCGACAATGCTCTTATAAGAAGCAAGAGTCGTAGGCTTTATCCTTTCGCAGAATGGTTACTTATTATTTGTTTTTTCTTTCTCTTGATAAGGAAATAAAGGATTACGCAGCCGGCAGCCAATATAATTGTTACAGGGATACCGCCTTCCAGACCGAAGTTCCCACCGTTGATGAGAGACATATTCTCATTGGCAGTCATCTTGAAAAATGATGGAATTGGAACTCCGCTGACAGGAACTCCAAGGACATTTCCCTGTACATAATTCCATACAGTGTGGAATCCTGCACAGAGCCAGATGTTCTCACTGTACAGGAACATCTGCGATGCAAACACACCGAAAAGGAACAGATTTATAAGCGCCACTAAGGAAATGCCGGAAGGATTAAAAGCGTGGAGCAGCGCAAAAAGGATGCTGCTTGCTATAACCGCTGTCTTTACGGAATAACGTCTCGTGATATGCGCTATGAGAAAACCTCTGCACATCACCTCCTCGGCCAGTCCCTGTATTACGAATCCTATGGCAAAGAGGATCAAGAGGGGAGTATTGGCGGCATCATGAGTAAACGTCATCGCCCCCGTTGCCTTGCAGATCAGTGCCAGTACGAGCATACATAGTGATGCTCCCGCACCGCCTGCCAGATAAGATAAAGGCAGGTTCTTCGTCACAAACCCCAAAGACCTGAAACTTAATTTCTCCTTGAACTTGGCATACAGCACGAAGATTGCGATCATGAATATCTCAGATAACAGAATGATCAAGATGCTGTTAGCACTGAGTATTTCAGACTTGCCCAGACTGAAATTGAAGCCTACTCCTTCGGCTGTTTCTTTTTTAGTTAAACTCGTATGCACCAGATATACTGTTATCAGGATCATTGAAAACATCTGAGATGCAAAGAATAATCCGACCGCTTTGCTTATCGATATGAACAGGTTGTTATTCGTTTTTTTATCTTTCCCGTAAGTTTTGAGTGCACTTTCACTCACTTCCCCCATTCTAGAGGAAGACTCATAGATTTCTTTCATTTATCCAGACTCCTATTTCTTGTTTCAGCTGTTCACTATTCCGCAGATCAGATAGGCCGTACAACTGACTACCGCAGGTAATATCACCAGGATCAGTCCGATAGGTATTATGCCTTTTATCTTCCGGCCTCTTATAAAACCGATGATACCATTCAGGATCAGGGCAATGCCGGGAATAACCGCGATCATCGGAAACTCAAAATACATTCCTATTCCTTTTGAGTTCCAATCAATAGTCAAAAGGACATGCAGAACAGACAGAAAAGCTGTTGTGGCGGCAAAAGAATAAAGAATAGTCTTCTGCCTCTCGTTGATATCTTCTTTTGCTACGTGGATAACATCGCTTACGACTGCATCCGTCTTCTCGGAATCAGCCTTTTCCGATGTCATTAATTCTGTTATGGAAACATTCAAAGCATCAGCTAATTCTTTGATCGTATTGATGTCCGGAAACCCCAGACCTCTTTCCCATCTGCTGACAGCTTTATCGGTCACGTGTATTTTTGCAGCCAATTCCTTTTGAGTCATATTAAGCTCTTTTCTGCGGTCAGCCACAAAGCAACCGAATTTGTTCGCATCCATTTATCTCACCTCCGACTGCATCTTAACCACGTCCGCCTGATAGATTCAACCGATGCATCGTTTACTTCAGAAAAACCATTGTTTTCAGGCACTCTACGTGCCGTTTACCCATCATGATTCAAGCTCGAATGCAGTATTATCCTAATACTGTGTTCATAGATGAGATCATTATACAAAAGAAAAGTACTCATCTAAAGAAGTGAAAAAGTGGTTCCTGCCATCGGTCGTTCTTCTGCACATGCAGATAGATACTTTACCTTCTTGCCAAGTTCAGTATAAAAATGCCGAATAGCGCCCAACGATCAACTTGAAATTACTCTTCTGACGGTTAAGGTTGGAATGTCTGATTTAATTGATAAATCATGCTATAATTACTTTGACAGAGTAAGAAGCCTTTGTCGGGGGAGAAATCGGAAAATAATGCTATAACAGCAGTTCCGCGAAAAGTGTATACATGAAGATGTTTTTGAAAGTTATATTTTGGACTTTTTGGTTAGTCTTAGGATTCATATTTAGCTGTTTACGATGATCATGCAGAGTTTGCTATTGGTATAAATGCTGCGGAAGACCCGGAACATGACAGTTACTATGATATATATGTTTTTGTTGATTACAGTAAGCAGGAAGCCGAAGTCTCGTTTAATGTCGTATGGTGAAACAACAGTAAGTAATGATAAAAACTACAAACGGAGTAAAGACACATGAAGATCTATTGGGGTGGAAAGCCAAAACCTGAGCCGAAGGAAGTTATTAATGATGAAGTCCTGGGGACGATAAAAGTCTTTAATGACGGATTGGAATTTGTTGATAACTTTTTCCCGAATTACGGTGGGGTGGAGTTTAAATATGTAACGGAAAACAATTTGATGATACCCGCCAAGATCAAGAGGGCCGAAGGCTTTGATATCTCTTATGAGGAGTTCACCTCGAACAGGGAACAGATCATTGCTTATCTGAGACGCATCCGTTCATTCGAAAAACTCATAATGGACGAGATGCTTCGCAATGCAGAAAATGATGCGGTCGATCTGATATCTAATGAGAGCGATGAGTTCAGAAACACACTTGTCAGCTTAACAATCTCAGTGACCATTAATCTCGAAGATGCTATTACCGCCCCGGATGATGCGGTTGTTTTTTCTAATGTGAGGATCCTGTCTGAAGGCTCCGGTGTGAATCTGTCTACCGAATACTTTGTCAATCTGTCTGAAGGAAAGATCGACTGTGGCGCTTCTTATACCGATCATGAATGATCTTCTATTCCATTGGAGAAAGAATCTCCAAGGTTAAGTTTATAGACAGATAAATGATCCAAGAAGATTCTTGAGCTCAAGCAGCACTACATTCGCTTTAGAGTCAGCTGAACCGTATGGATAAGGTAAAGGAGACGAATAAAGAGTTTGCATGCAGAAATGCATCGGTACCGTATCTTAGTTCTGAATTAAAGTTTCCGCGGAATATAGTACTTAAAGCGTTGTTTGATCCGGATATGAAGTGGCGTCTGGTAGAGGAATTCGGACCTGACTGTTATGAAGTTCAGAAAGACGGCAGGCTTCTTTTGATTAAAGACTACGCAGATATCGATAATCTTACGATGGGGATGCTTACATTCGGAGATAATGTGGAAGTGATCGAGTCTGAGGAAGTACGTGTGAGGCTTAAGTAAATAGCAGGATCAATGATGAAAATATATGGAGGAAAGAAAAATGGCAGAAATTGAAAGATACGATATAAGTGAAGAGTGGGCTCACTCAGGGATCATCAGGGCCGGTGATTTTTGTTTCCTGGGTTACTGCGTAGGCAATACCGGAGGAACCATAGAGGAACAGATCAACGGAGCTTTTGATAACATGGAACATAGACTTTCGATGGTCGGTCTTACACTTGAATCCGTGGTGCAGATGGATTGTCTGTTCAGGGATGTATGGAACATCCCTGTTATGGAGAAGGTCATCAAGGAAAGATTTAACGGGAAGTATCCTGTAAGAAAATCGATCCAGACGGAGTTTGCCCATGTCGGCGGTAAGGATGGATTACTGTTCCAGGCTGATGCAGTAGCGTACTGCGGTAAATAAGTCAAACGGAGACAGAGATAATGAAATACGATTGGATTGATAAATACCTTCTGGAAAAGCCTGGCGTAACAAAGGATCTGCAGCCGGAATGGAACTGGATACGTTATCACATAGGCGGAAAGATGTTTGCTGCAATATGTCTTGATGATAATGACAAGCCATATTACATCACGCTCAAACTGGAACCGCTCGAAGGCGAATTCTGGCGCAAACAGTATGAGGATATAATTCCCGGCTACTACATGAACAAAGTGCATTGGAATTCGGTAAAAGCAGATGGCATCGTTCCGGACGATGTCCTGAAGGACCTTCTGAATAAGGCATATGAGATTGTTCTCGGAAACTTCAGTAAGAAGAAGCAGAAGGAGATACTGGGGGATAAATGATCTTATAATAAGACAAAAATGTGTAATAAAAGTGATTATCGGCCATTCTTCTTGAAAACACAGAATTGTAAAATATAATTAATATGTAAGAGCGTGATTTTTGAGGAGATGCCGTTTCATCGTATGAAAAAATTCTTGATCGTTATAGTCAACATTGCCATTATGGCAGCCATATTGACCTTCGTTGTACTATACGCAGGATATGAGAGCAGGGATTCCTACCGCAGACAGATAGAGAATTTCGAGAATACTACAGTCACCATGGAGCACGTGACTGAGAATTATCTTGAAGGTGAGCAGAGGATCTGCGATGTCTGGGCGCAATATATCAACGGCTGTAATATGACAATGGAAGAGGCTGCTGAATATATCCGTTCATCCCATGTTCTTAAGAACACATCTGCTCATATTATTTCAACGGATACTCTTACAGGTCTTTCAACGCGTCCGGGGATCGGTACGGTCGACGAATACGACGTGTCTTATCAGAGGCTTGATCTCCTGAAGAATACTGACTGGATAGATGAGATCGGCAAGTCGATAAACATAACTCGTGCTTATACTAACCCGATGAATGGCGAGCAGTCGCTGGCTTTCTGCAACATAGTAACGCTGCGTGATCCTGACAGTGATACTACTGAGACGGCAGTCCTTTTGCGCGTGATCCCGATTTCGGATCTGGAACAGAAATGGGTTTTCCCTCAGACAGAACTCGTGAATGCAGAGCTTTCAATGATCGATGCCGGGGGCGATTATATCCTTAAAGGTCACAACTATAAGAATTCCAGCTTTTTCGAATTCTACAAATCGTATAACCAGACGGATCCGGAGTCTTCCAAGGATCTTTTCGAAAAGATCACTTCCTCGACAGGTTCCGTGTCTATGATCAACTCACACGGACAGGAATGTGTCCTTGCATATACACCGATATCGGCTACATCCGGCTGGACACTTTTGGGACTTGTTCCTGCTGATGATCTCAAAGTCGATACGGGAAACCATGTGCTGTTTATAGTCGTATTTGTAGGACTTCTCATCCTGTTCTTAAGCGACCTTTTCTATATGCGTTACCTGAATAAGAGACTTCAGATCGCGGCAATGAAGGCTGAGTCCGCCAATAAAGCCAAGACTGATTTCCTTTCCACAATGTCACATGACATACGTACTCCGATGAATGCCATCATCGGTCTTACGGCTTTGGCTGAGAAGAATCCGGGTGATGTGGAGTCAACAAAGGAGAGCCTTCGAAAGATCAGCCTTGCAAGCAATCATCTGCTGACACTGATCAACGATATTCTGGATATCTCCAAAGTCGAAAGCGGAAAACTGAAACTGAGTCCTTTGACATTTTCCATTGTTGAGACGGTTGAAAATCTTGTTAATATTTCTCAGCCGATGATCAAGGAGAAGAATATCGAATTCAGTTTCCATATCAATCAGTTCGAGAAGGAATATCTTTACACGGATCAGCTCCGTCTGAATCAGATCTATATCAATATCCTTTCCAATGCCATCAAATACACTGAACCCGGAGGACGTGTAAGTGTCAGTCTCAGCGAGGAACACAGCGATGTAACGGGCTGCATAAGACTTATCTATGTTGTGTCTGACAATGGCATAGGAATGAGTCCCGAATTCATGGAAAATATGTATAAGCCGTTCTCACGTCAGGTGGACAGCCGTGTAAACAGTATTCAGGGTACAGGTCTCGGACTTGCCATAACAAAGCAAATGGTTGATCTGATTGGAGGTACGATCGATTGTCAGAGCGAGCAGGGGAAGGGAACGACCTTTACTGTTACACTTGATATTCCTGTTGCCGACAGGCAGCGCGAAGACATGAAGCTTGAACCGATAGATGTCCTGATCGTGGATGACGATAAGACGATGCTTCAGACTGCGACAGATACGCTCACTTCTCTCGGCGCTAATGTTGAACAGGCAAATAACGGACTTGAAGCACTCGGAATGATAGAGCACAGACACCTTTCCGGACGTGATTACAATGTCATCATTATCGACTGGAAAATGCCTGAAATAGACGGACTTGAGACGATAAAGCGAATCCGTTCTGATATAGATTCAAAGATCCCGATCTTACTGATCTCGGCATATGACTGGTCGGATATCGAGGATAAGGCAAGAATTGCTGGAGCAAACGGCTTTGTCAGCAAACCGCTATTCCGCTCGACACTCTATGACAAAATCAATGATCTTATCGGCAAAGAATCCGGTTCTGTTGAGCCTGAGGATGATTATTCGGATCTTAACGGGATCAATATTCTTGTGGCCGAGGACAATGACATTAACTGGGAGATCATTTCGGCTATGCTCGCCATGTTCGGAATAACGACCGAACGAGCAGAGAACGGCCGTGTATGTGTGGATATGTTGAGCAAAGCTGAAGAAGGCAGCTATGAACTGATCTTTATGGATGTGCAGATGCCTGAAATGAACGGACTTGATGCTACAAGGACGATCCGCAAACTTGAGAATCCGTGGGCAGCATCGATCCCGATCGTTGCCATGACGGCAGATGCTTTTTCAGAGAACATCATGGAATGCCTTGATGCGGGTATGAACGGACATATTGCAAAGCCGGTGGATATCAAACTGGTTATCAAAGAGATCAGAAGAATCAGGGAAGGAAGGGTATGAATATGAAAAAAGCAGTGAGTTTACTTTTAACGGCAACAATGGGTCTTGGAATGGTTGCGTGCACAGTTCCGAAGGCTGATGTCGATAAAGGCTTCAGTCCTGCGCTGGACAAGTCGACCAGCTGTCATATTACCATTGCCGGAGGCTACGAAAACTTCGAGGCTCTGGAAACAGAATTTGACCGGTTTAATGAGTATTATCCGAATGTTGAACTTGTTTTTACGAAGGTTGATGACTATAACAACATGATCGGCACAGTACTTAACGGAAATGATGCTCCTGATATCTATGTTAACTATTCCTGGATGTACGGAAGGGAACAGTATTCATCCTGCATCGATCATGCTGAGAATCTTGCTGATCCCGCGCTTAATCTTAACCTTGACTGCATCCGCGGCAATATCATTTTGAATACAGATGACGGCACTCTTCCGATGGTACCTGTTTTCTCAAATACATATGGCATGCTCGTGAACAAAAAGCTTTTCGAAAAGGAAGGCTTGAGCGTTCCGACAACATATAAGGAACTTGTGGATGTCTGCAATGCTTTCCGCGAAAAGGGCTATTCAGATCCCATGATGGGTTTCTCACAGAAGGAGACGACATCTCTTTTCACGTTGACGATCTATCCCTATTTTTGCGGAACGGTTGCGGGTGATGCAGAGGCTGTCAAAAAGCTTAATTCACTTGATCCTTCGGCCGGTGAATACTTAAGACCTTCTCTTGAGAAAGTAACTCAGTTCCTGGATGACGGATGTGTGGATCTTGACAGCTGCGACCAGATCGAGAACAACTATGATGCCGTTATCCTCCGTTTCTTCGAAGGTGACATTCCCATGATGACTTGCTCCGGAGATACTGTCTCAGGCACAAAGAAACGTGAGAGCCGTTCCGAAGCGTTTATTGCCAATCCCTTTGATTATGCCTTTGTACCTATCCCGGTTTCTGATGATGGAGCGTATTTCCTTGACATGCCGAATCTCCAGTTCTCAGTCAACAAGGACAGTGCAAATCTTGATATGGCTAACGAGTTCATGCGTTTCCTGATCACTTCACGTGAGCTGAATCAGATGGCAATGAACAAGGGTCTCATTTCACCGACAAAGGATCTTTCGTTCAATAACATGTATGCTGCATTCGGAAATATCCCTGAATCCCGTATCCTGTCACCCGAAGTGATCGGACTGACGGATGATGCGGTTATTCAGATGAGACAGGCTGTTTACCTTGTCGGAAGAGGCGAGATGACCATAGATGAAGCAGTCGCCGCCTATGGAGCATTTACGCAATAACTGCCCCTGTAACCGGTTCTAAACTTCCGAAATCAACGAAATTGGCCTGCTTGTTGTAGGTCTCTATCATGGCGCGGATCTCGGCGGTCTTCTCTTCTTCGGGAACACTTACTGCTTTTTTGTAGACCAGTTTCATCATGGTCTTATGCAGTAAATTGAGTTCGGAATAATCGATTCCGCCTCTTATATGAAAGATCCGGGCATTCTCATAAATATCAGAAGATACCTGTGATCTGATATTATTCCTGATATGTTCGATGTTCTGTTTATCGGTCGGATCGGCTAATCCGACTGTAACTATAATGATCTTCTTGCCGGCAATATCAGTCAGATCCTTGAGAGTCTTTTTCATTCCTTCTACTCCGCCGGCATAAAGTCCGCCCATATAAATGACCGTCTGATAACTGTTGATATCTTTGACTTCTTTATAGGGAACAGCCTTGATCCCTGTGTTCTTTGATAACTCTTCAGCATAAGCCTTTGTAGTACCGTAGCATGATCCGTAAACTATAACTCCGTTCATATTAATCCTCCTCGAATTCCCTTAGATTTTTCTCGATATTGATTATTGTTTTTATAGTTGTTTTGATGTCTTTATCAGATATTCCGTCGAACATCTTCTGCATGATCAAACTGCTCGTATCATCATTCTTCTCACAGAAAGCTCTGCATTCATCTGTAAGCACGATAAGCTGCTTTCTTTTGTCGGATTCATCCTGTAAAAATGTGATGAATCCTTTCTTCTCGAGCTTTAAAAGTATCTGTTTAACATTCTGATGAGAGCTTCCCAGGATATCCGATAATTCCCTGAGTGTTGGAGGTTCTTTGCACATGTTTATACAGATGACAGCGAAAAACTGTTTCCAGCTGATCTCCTTCATCACATTATCAGCCATGGCCTGAAACCTGTTCTCGAATGCACTTAATAATCCGAGCAGATAATAATTCGGCGGAATCTCAGAGAAATCGACTTTACCGCTGTTAACAACTTCTTCAATGATCATTTTCTCACCTCACAATAGGTAATATATTACTCTTCTTGTAAAGGTAACATGTTACCAAATGCTTGTCAAGAATAATCTTTAAGAACAGGGTTTTCTTTCAACTACTGTATCTGCAAAACGTCTGATTTTTGATATAATTTCATTGGAAGCATGGGGCTTTGGGGTTATAAGGGTGATTTCATATGACAAAACTAAAGAGTTATTCATGTCCTGAGTGTGGCAGTGTTCTCGACGTCGACAGATATGAGGATGTTTTCGATTGTCCGTTCTGCGGTGCACATTTTAATGTTCTGGATTTTCATAAGGATGATATCCTGGCAGAAGCCAGAGAACTGATCAGGAATGCACAGTCATCTATGGCTTTTGAGAAGTATGAGTATCTGCTCTCGATCGAGCCGGATAATTATGAGCTTCTTTATGAATATGCCTGTGCGGTTGACGGTGCCAAGTCTTTGAAAGCTTTGTCGATCAATACTGATGATCCGTATAATACGCACGAAAGACTTCGTCTGATGTTAGCTAACGATAAAAGATATAAGGAAGGAAGATGGGCAGAATACTTTTCCAAGCTTTATGAGGTCGTTACTATTTCGAATAAGCATTATGAACTTGCTAAGCAATATGACAGTCTGTATGAAGCTTCCCAAAAGATAAAAAACGAGCAGGACAAGCGTAAGTATTTCGGTTTCAGCGCAGCGGCTATTGGTATTGCAGGATTGTTTATTGTGATCAATTATCAAAAGAAGATGAGCCATTTTTACTCAAACGGAGATATTCGTTCAAGCTGGCCTGTAATTCCATATGTGATAATTCTTGCGGCAGCAATAGGATTAACGGTCTATGCAAATATCAAGGAACACAAGAAACTTGAAGCTGTTCGCAAGAATAGAGAAGAGCGTTATAACAAGATAAGAGAAAAGATGGACGACTTCAAAAAAAGCGAGATCGAGCCGGTCCTTCTGGAATATAAGAAAGCTTCAGAAGAATTGGAAGCACTTAAGCCTGATGTATCTGAGATGAATAAGTCCTTTAAGCCGATCTCCCAAGAGACTTATAAACAGGATAAAAATGCTGTCTGTGCAAAGTGTGGCGGTGAGCTGACGCTTGATCATGCGAATAAACTATATATCTGCAGTCATTGCGGTGTATCTTATGATTACTCCGGCTTTGTAGGCGCACCCGGTTCTAAAGCAAAGCGCGAAATGATGGATAAAGATTTTGATCTGGCAGAGAAAAGATATGTTCTTGTATTAGCTGATGATCCCGGTGATTTCGAAGCTAACCGCGGCATGATTCTCTGCGCCGGCAAGTGGAGAGATCTTCCTGATATCCGCCTGAATGAGAGTCTGAAAAATGTGGATTGGACCAAGCTGAAAGAAAGACTTGAAGCTGCAAAGGCAAATTCCAACCGCTATTATGCGGAATACTTTAATACTTTTGACATTCTGATCAAACAGATTAAGAGCTTTTGTGATGCTTATGAAGAGCCCGAAAAAGACAGAGTGGCTTTGCAAAATGTTGCCGCCCAGTCTTTCAGACTGCGCTACAAGGAGTTGGCACAGCTTGACAGACAGAACCGCATAATTACCATGAACCAAAATGATTTTGCGGTCTCCGGCAAAGAAGCAAAAGATGAACTCCGCACATTTCTTTTTAACAGTGATTTTGTATTATCTGATACGGGATATGTGCGTATTCTGAAGAATCATCCGGATGATGCCGAAGCCCTTCGCGGAAGGATCTTATGCTCAGGCAGATGGCCATATATTGAAGCCATTGGTCTTAAACAGAATATTTCAAGGACCAGGCTTGATCTGCTGGATTCAAGGATCGGAAATGCTATTGAAGATGCACCCCGGGAATACCACAGATATTTTGAATCTTTCGCCGCTTTGGCCGGAATATTAAGAGAATATGCATCGATAAGTGACTCAGGTGATAAAGAGAAGATCGATGAGACTGAAAAGAAGTTCAGGATAGCAAAAGCAGATCTTGTGGCAGCGGATAAAGAATTGTTCGGTGACCGTTAAATAAATCTTGTCAGGATCGTTATTTCAGTAACTTGATCTCATTCTTTATATCTTAGGACAAAACAGGGAAGCATTGTGGAATCAATTATTTCCATTTTTGCTCTTTGTCAGATTTTCTATGATCTTTTGTTGTTCAATAACAAGATTAAACGTGTTCTCCAGAAGCTGAAGCGGAGACATATATGCGCATAGCTCTTTGCTTCCCGGTTGTGCCAGAAAATCATACTGCCACAGATCGCTCAACTGGTTAGCCGCTTCTGCTATGCTGATCAATTCGGTCTCTGAATATGCAGATTGCAGCTCACCCGATCTGTATTTTTGAGAGAAAGTTACGCAGGGGTTTTCTAAAGACATAAATTCCAATGCATGTTTTAAAGATGTAGTCATCTCATAACCTGTATATTCACCTGAATCTATCCTGATGCGTGCTACCTGATCGTTGCTGATATCGTAATTTATGGTGATCATATTTTTCTCCTCCTACAGTGTTATTTTCTCGGTATAGCAATCTTCAAATATTGCATCGTTTATAAGTGTATGAAGTTCTGTGTAGATCCCTCTGACACCGTATTTGCTGACCATTCCTACAAGCTGTCTGCGTCTTTCTTCCGATAATTCGATTTCCACCCGGTATTTTCTTTCAAGTTTCTTAATAGGACTGTAATTCTCGTCTGCAAGAAGTGCTTCGGCTTTTTTCTCATCCATCGGTTCCACTTCGATAATACCGCCGTTGATACGGCCCAGAAACTCATTGCTGAGCTGGGAGGAATCGCGAAGAGTATCGCGGGTTATAATACTTCCGGAATTCTGAGTGTCAGGTTCGGATATAAATCCGAAGGTTTTCCTGCGTTCGTTTTTCAGTTCTGAAAATGTTCCCAGCATTACGAAGTTGATCTTTGATGTGTCAACGAGTTTCTTGTTCTTTTCGTCAGTTCCGGCGTAGATGTTTCCGCCCTCGATCATCTTGAGTAACTCATTCATGATCATTGGTGCGAGTTCACTTTCTTTGAGTAAGGCTTTATCGATTTCGTCGATGAAGATCCATGCCGGTTTAGCGTGATCGGAAGTATCAACTTCCAGAAGACATTGGGACATAGTTACTGTTCCTTTGTAGGATACGGGAGCGACTGTGCTTGCATCAAAAATAGTGGTGTTGTAGTACACATTGGATAAGATCCTTGCAAGTTCTGTTTTGCCGCATCCGGAAGGTCCTATTACAAGAAAATTCGTTTTTGTCTTAAGATTGATTGAAGACCATATGGCAGTGGATAATGCTTTTTTATACTCATGACAGCCGAATAATCTCTTGTCGAAATATTTGTAAATAGATTTCGGTGTGCTGAATATATCAGTCTCGCGTCTTTCTTTTTCGACATCTCTCATAATTGACGCCATCTGTTTTGTTCTGTCGTCCCACCAAGGTTTTTCGTAGCGTGTTGGCATGTTTGATTCCTCCGTTTAAGTGTATTTTTTGGAGAATCAAAAAGCGGCATCCAGACAAAAGCACTTACATGCTATGTCTGTTCGCCGCTGCAATACTGCTTATTGAAGAACCTTTAAGGATTCCTCGCATCCTGAACTGTTACGTGAGGCGTCAGGTACGGAAAATAAAATTAAATCCAAATGATTAAGTCTCACTGCGAATGCTGCTATTTGATTGTAAATCCATTCTATCACGAACATCCAATGGGTCAATATATCTCTAAACATTTTCCCGATTTTGTAAAGACTAAAAGTGCTATACTTACAAAGGTGTCAATCCGGCACAAACATACTCAGGGGGAAATCACCAGATGAAAAAAGTGATCATTGTCGGAGCAGGTATCTCCGGAATGACTGCGGGCATCATCCTGCAGAACTCAGGCTTTGAGACTGAGATCTACGAGAAGAATCCGGTACCGGGCGGAGAGCTTACCGGATGGAAGCGTGACGGAGTTTATGTCGATAACTGTATCGATTATCTCATGTGCAGCAAAAAGGGCAGTGCTATGAACGAGCTCTGGCATGAGATCGGAATGCTCGAAGAGGGTCTTAACATGTACAGCAAGGACTATTTCTTCAAGTATGAGGGTCACGGCGGTGAGATAACTTTCTGGAGAGATAAAGAAAGAACAAAGCGTGAGATGCTCGCACTCTCACCCGATGATAAAGAAGTTATTGAGAAGTTCTTCGAGAATGTAACACGTGCGGAGAGCATGATAATGCCTATCGACAAGCCTATGGATAAGATGGGACCGAGAGACTTCATGAAGCTTGGCGATTTCGTCAAGAATGTTCCTGCGGCACAGAAGGCTTACAAGGGCGTAAGCGTTAAGGATCTGTCTGACAGCTTCAAGAGCCCTGTATTAAAGAGTGCTGTCATGATGACTCATCCCGAGAACACTCAGGCTTATTCATTCATCATGTCCTACGCTATGTGCACATCCGGAAGCGGTGACATTCCTGAGGGCGGCTCACTTGCAGCAGCTCAGAGGATCGCAAATAAGTATAAGGCAGCAGGCGGTAAGCTTCACCTCAATTCTCCCGTAAAGAACGTTAAGATTGAAGGCAAACTTGCGACAGGCGTTGTTCTTGAAGACGGTACTGAAGCTGGTGCGGATTATGTTATATGCGCATCAGATGCCAATCATACTTTCACAAAGCTTTTGCCTTCAAGCTATATGCCCAAGAAGCTTCAGAAGCCTTTTGCCGACAAGGAGCATTTCTCTGTGTTCAGCAAATTCCACGCTGCCTTCCTTGTTGACGGCAAGACAAGCTTTATTCCTGATACGACGTACTGGGAGAGCGAAGGTCTTAATGTCTGGGGCAAGGAGATCAAGGATGTCGGTGTTATCTGCTATGACTACGATCCGACTATCACACCCGAAGGCAAGACAGTTCTTCAGATGAAGATATTCCAGTATGCTGATGATGTTGATAAGTGGTTCGAACTTGCCAAGGACCGCGAAAAATATGATGCAAAGAAGCAGGAGATCGCTCTTGCAATGCAGGCCCTGATCGAGAAGAAGTGCCCTGAGACAGCAGGCAAGATCACAATTCTCGATACGTGGTCTCCCGTTACTTATGCAACACGATTCAACGCATACAGAGGCGCCTACATGGCATTCGTTGCAGATAAGGATACCAAGACGGTTACCACACCCGGTGTAGTCAAAGGCCTTAAGAATGTGTTTCTTGCCGGACAGTGGCTCATGGGTTCAGGCGGACTTCCGCCGGCAACAGCTCAGGGCAAATATGCAGCATGGAGAATCTGCAAAAAAGAAGGCGTTGAGTGCAAATAATCTGAAATATAAGAGGCTGCTTCGGAATGAAGCAGCCTCTTTCAATTGCGTAAAAGATTGTCGGAAAGGTCAATTCCGGAATCAGTTCCTTACTTGATCTCAGTTTTTACCTTGACCTCAGATGTTTCCTTGATTTCTGCTGCCGATTTATCATCAGCAGTTTCTTTTACAACCGGTCTGCCTTTTACGTCTGTCGGCACACTGTCGTCTGCCAAAGGATCTCTATATACCGGCTTGGGTTTTCTGGGTTCGAACAGCAGTTTTTGAACACGCTCTGTAATCTTCTGTTCTCCCATACCGAGAAGCGTGGATAGTACGAGGACCGATACAGCGTAAATGAACAGGTTGCCTTTTCCGAAGTCAAAGAAGGCAGGTGTCTCCGCAAATCTCATGACGGTAATTGCAGCAAGGTTCATGAGATAGGTGTGGAGCGAGTACTTCCCGAAGAAGCGGGCAATGGGGTTGTTCACATGGTATTTCATCATGAAGATGAAGATCGTGAGTGTGAGGACCAGGAAAAGAGGGACCTGACAGAAGAATGTGATGATCTTCTCTTTTATAGCGGGTCCCTGACCTGCCCACTCTGTCCAGTAACCGAACTTTGTCTGTCCGAAGGATGAGAGCTTATAAAAAATCATGGTGATGATCAGGAGAATATGGAACTTAAGAGCATAAGCCTTCTTGAAGAATCCTGTGATCTGTTTTTCGTAGTTGGCGAAAACAAGTCCTGTAAGAAATGCGGGAGCCGAATTGACCCACCATTCGCCGTTGAACCAGAAGATCTTCTCATCCATCCACCATTTGGCATTCATCCAGCCGGCTTCTGTAAGCCACCAGTTCTTTTCGCCTGCCCACCATGCAAAGTGACCGTTGATGCAGGTGCCGATTCCCATTGCGATGATGAAGATAAATATAATTACAAAGCAGACGGGACGGTTCTTGATGAAACGGAAGCAGAGGAAGAATACGAGATAGAGAAGGGCAAGGACAATAGGGAACCATGCATATGCGTTCATCATGGTGATTCCGAGAAGGTTGGTTACCCACTGTGTTTTGTTGAGAGGCATCTTTACGATGAACATCATAAGACCGTATATCAGGACATTGACGTAGAAGGGAACAACGATCGCCTTGACGACTCTCTTCCTGATAAAGCCCTTGAGATAATCTTTTTTGGTATCGAGACTCTTGATGAGTCCGTAACCGGAACAGAAGAAGAATATGGCTACGAAGTAAGCGCCTGCATTTACGAATGCGGGAAGTATGCCTGCCTCCTGGAAGAAGTATTCCTGGGAGATGTGGTGGAGCATGACGCCCAAGGCTGCAAAGCCTCTTAAGGACTTCATAACTTCAAGACTTGTGAAATCATCATTGAACTCGCCTTTTCTGCCAAACTTGTTGGTGGCGCCCCAGAAAAACATAACGATGTAAAGATAGAAGACAATCTGATCCAATACGGTCCATATTGTCATGCCGCCGAAAAACTCTGCCATATTATCCCCCACGAATAAAAACGATGCTTTATTTTCGCATAAATAATTGAGAATGTATAACTGTTGTTCTAAAAAAATTTACTTAGTATTAAAACAATAGAAAAGGAATACATTGGAAATACCGAGCATGGCTTAAAATTCTTTGATATAATTGGGTGAATATGCTACGTAAAGCAAAAAAGCGGCTGACGTAATTCTTCGGAGGGGCCTATGGCATTGCAGGATTCGATATTTCAGAAAATATCCGAAGCATTACTTATGGATTATTCCAGTGTTTACTATATAAATGCAGTTACCAATGAGTACTATTGGTATTCGGTCAATCCTGAATTCCATTCTCTGAAGCTTGAACATGGCGGTGATGATTTCTTCAAGAATATCATCCGTGACTGCAAGCAGGTCATATACGAAGAGGATCAGCATATCTTCATTGAAGACATTCAGAAGGAGAAGCTTCTGAATGATATGAAGAAGGGAAGTATGCAGAATATCGATTATCGTCTGATAATAAACGGTGTTCCCACATGGCATTCCCTGAGGATGATAAGAAGCCTTGAGAATAATTCAGATTACATCATCCTCGGTGTTATCAATATTGATGAAGAATACAAGAGACGTGAGGCTGAGAAGGAAACTGCTCATATGAAGGAGATCTATAATCAGGTCACCGCAAGTCTGGCTGAACGTTTCGATACTTTGTATTACATCAATATTGAGAACGGCAACTATATTGAGATTTCCTCAAATGACGAACATAAGAAACTGAATGTACCGGCATCAGGTGTCGATTTCTTCGCCGAAAGCAGAAGGAATGTCCGTAAGCATGTCCATCCCGAAGATCAGGAGCTTGTCTTGAAGACCCTTTACAAGGATGCAATGCTGGAGAACCTGAAGCACAGAAATGTTTATTCCGTGACTTTCCGTCTTATTGTCGATAATAAGCTGAGATATATCAGACACACTGAGCTCATGGCAAAGGATAGAAAGCATGTTATCGTTTGCTCCGAGAATATCGATGAAGAGGTCAAGGAAAACCGGAAGCTCGAGGAATCCCGTCAGAAGAGTATTACCTATACCCAGATCGCCGAGAGCCTGGCTTCGCATTACGACATGATCTACTACGTCAATGTTCAGACCTCTTATTATAAGGAGTTTTCTACCCACAAATTGTATGGCGAGCTTGAGATACAGGAAGAGGGCGAGGATTTTTTCACTGTCGCATGCAAAAATACCGACTTCCTGATCCATCCCGAAGACCGGGCAAGGATCAAGCTTTTCCTCGATAAAGACTATCTGCTGTCACAGCTTGAGACAAGCCGTCAGTTGACAGAAGATTACCGTATGATCATGGACGGCAAAGAAGCCCAGTACACAAGGATGACAGTAAGGTGGTCATCTGATAAGACTCATTTCATTATCTGTATCGAGAACCGTGAAGATTACGTCAAGAAGGAGAAGGAACATCTTCAGGCTATATCTTTGGCAAATGAGATAGCAAGAAGAGACAGTCTTACGGGAACAAGAAACATCACAGCTTTTCATGAATATGAGAAAGAACTTCAGAACCTGATCGATGGCAAAGAAGATTCTTCATTCGGAATCATTATGTGTGATCTCAATAATCTTAAGGTTATTAATGATACGCATGGCCATAAAGCAGGTGATGAATACATTAAAAATGCCTGCAAACTTATCTGCCGTATTTTTTCACACAGTCCTGTATTCAGAGTCGGAGGCGATGAATTTGCGGTCATAGTCAAGGATCAGGATTATGTTGAGCGCGAAAATCTTTTAATGGCACTCAGACATCAGGTCGAGGAAAATATCAGAATAGGTTCCGGACCTGTTATTGCTTTGGGCCTTGCCGATTATCAGCCTAACAGTGACAAGGTGGTTGAGGATATATACAACCGTGCTGACGGCCGTATGTATGAAGAGAAGACGCGTCTGAAAGATTTGAAGCTTCTTCATGATAGTTACATGCTTAAAGAAGATTCAAATGCCAAGCATATTACAGATGAACGTAAAAAGATGCTTGATTCACTTTATAAATCTTACGAAGTCGTAGCAGAAGGAACTTATGTATATCTTTGCGACATGAAATATGACCTCTCGAAATGGTCTAAAAATGCAGTGGATACATATGATCTTCCGTCCGAGTATATGTATGGTGCCGGTGATATCTGGGAGAATCACATTCATCCTGAGGACCGTGAGGCATACCATAAGGGAATCGAAGAGATATTCTCAGGTGTCTCATCAGGACACGACATGCAGTACCGTGCTATGAAAGCAAACGGCGAGTATGATGTCTGTACATGCCGTGGAACTGTTATAAGAGATGTTTTCGGTGAGCCGGATTACTTTGTAGGTACGATCCGCAGTCACGGATCACAAGGCAACGTTGATACTCTGACCGGACTCAGGAACCAGTATGGATTCTTTGAAGATCTTAAAGGTTACATTAAGCGGCACGTTGCAAAATACATTATCGTTATCGGTATCAGTAAATTTTCCGAGATCAATGAGATTTACGGGTATCATTTCGGCAACCGTGTTCTCCAGCTATTTGCAAGAAAGATATATGATACTGCCGGAAATACAGGGTCCTGCTACAGACTTGACGGCACCAAGTTTGCCGTTATAAGCAGCACATATTCTTTTGACGAGATCCAGGAAAAGTACAAAGTATTCCGTAATTACTTCCGTGAAGTTTTCCAGGTGGATGACAAAAGGGTAATGCTTGAGGTTAACTGCGGTGCTATAAATGTTGATCATTTCGAGTTTGATCATCAGACAGTATATGGATGTCTGAATTTCGCTTATGTCGAATCAAAGACTCGTCATCAGGGTGACATGGTATTGTTCCATGATGATCTTAATAATGATAACCGACACAGACTTGAGAAACTTCATTCGATCAGAGCTTCGATCAAGCACGGATACAAAGGTTTCTTCCTGATGTATCAGCCGGTAGTTGATGCAAAGTCGGAGAAGGTCATCGGTTCGGAAGCACTTCTCAGATGGCAGAATGACAAGTATGGAACGGTTCCCCCGGATCAGTTCATTCCGCTTCTTGAGACTGATCCTCTGTTCCCTGAACTCGGTGAGTGGATCATCAGGGAATCTCTTTATACGGCAAAGAAAATACTTCCCATGATTCCTGAATTTATCATCAATATCAATCTGTCTTATACACAGCTTGAGAGGGCTGACTTTGTGGATATGGTATTCCGTATTCTTGAGGAAGTGGAGTATCCGGCAGAACATCTGTGCCTTGAAGTTACGGAAAGATGCAGACTCCTGGATATGGACCTTCTTAAGAATGTCATCGCCAATCTGAAAGCCCATGGAGTACTGGTGGCACTCGATGATTTCGGAACCGGCTTCTCGTCTTTGGAGATCGTGAAAGAACTGCCTTTCGACATCATAAAGATCGACAGAGGTTTTGTCGAGAGGATCGAAGAGGATGAAGTCGAAAGGGAGATGATCAAGCATTTTGCCAGTTTTGCTTCACTGTTCGGAGCCAAAGTCTGTGTAGAAGGTATTGAGACTGAGGGAATGAAGAATATTCTTCAGAAGTATCACGTTGAGAGTTTCCAGGGTTATTACTATGCAAAACCTCTGCGTGAAAAAGATATCGTCAACTGGATAACGGAATCCAATTGACGACTTGAAAGTTAACTTATCTCTGACAGGATCTTATCTGTTATCAACTTTTTCGGGATACATGTCATGGTGGATCAGTCTGTCCTCAGCGACAGCCTCCCATTTGGTGCCTGCTTTTCCGTAATTGCAGTAAGGATCGATCGAGATGCCTCCGCGCGGTGTGAACTTGCCCCATACTTCGATGTATTTCGGATCCATAAGTTTAATGAGATCCTTCATGATTATGTTCACGCAATCCTCATGGAAATCACCGTGATTACGGAATGAGAACAGATAGAGCTTCAATGATTTGCTCTCGACCATCTTCTCGGAAGGGACATAGGAGATAGTTATCGTTGCGAAGTCAGGCTGACCTGTGATAGGGCAGAGACTTGTGAATTCAGGACAGTTGAACTTAACGAAATAATCGTTGTCCGGATGCTTGTTCATGAATGTTTCAAGTACGGAAGGATCATAGTCCTGACTGTAAACCGTACCGTTGCTTCCGAGTTTTGTAAGACCTTCTTTTTCGCGCATAGATTACCCCTTGATGATATTGTATTTGATTCCGTTATCGAACGTGTCGATCCCTTCTGCCTTCTTGATGATCTTAACGACGGCATATGTTACAGGTGTGAAGATGACTTCATAAGCTACTTTGAAGAGATACTGGAAAAGGATCATCTGAAGGACTACGGAATTATCCATAGTTCCCCAGAAGGAGATCATGATGAAGATAACCGAGTCAAGTCCTTCTCCGACTACAGTTGAAAGAATAGTGCGGATCCAGAGGTTCTTGCCCTTGGTCGCTACTTTCAGTTTGGATAATATGATCGAATTCGAGAACTCACCGAACAGGTATCCTGCAAAAGAAGCAACGGCAACTCTCGGTGTAGTGCCCATGACTGTTGCATATGCATCCTGGTTCTCCCAGTAGCCCGGATGCGGAAGGACAATAGTGATGAGATATATAAGAACGGCGAAGAAGCTGCACGCAAAGCCGAGCCAGATGATCGTGCGAGCTTTTTTAAATCCGTAAACCTCCGTGAATACATCACCGATGATGTATGTCAGAGGAAATAATATAACGGCGGCGGGAAGAGTGATATTCTCTGTCACAGCCCACATCTTTCCTGCGATGAGGTTTGAGAGCAAAAGGCATGTTACGAATATAATGCCGATGAACATGAATAATCTTGATACTGTTTTCTTTTCTGTCATTTCAATTCTCCTAAAAATAAAAACGACTCCCAAAAACAGGAGCCGCATTTAATCAAACAAGCAAACTAAAGCAAATAATGATCTAAATGATTGTCCTGGTTTTGTTTAGCGACAGGATGGCACAAACGAACTGTCGGCTTGGTTTAAAGCACGCATAAAATAGCACTTTATATATGCATGGTCAAGACAAATTATCTTGATTTGAAAAGTTGTGAGTGTTAGCATTGTCGGGATTAAATATTCAAGGATTTACTGATAATGAGTTACCTATATGAAACGCATCTTCATACATGTGAGGCGAGTGCCTGTGGTAAAGTGCATGGTGAAGACTATATCGATTATATGATCGCCAAAGGATACAGCGGTATGATCGTAACCGATCATTTCTTCAACGGCAACACATGCGTGCCGGAAGATCTTCCGTGGAAGGAGAGAGTAGAGATCTACGCATCCGGTTACGAACGTGCATTGAAGGCCGCTGAAGGCAAAGACTTTAATGTCATGTTCGGTGTCGAATTTAATTTTTTGAAAGACGAATACCTTCTTTACGGAATCGACAAGGAATGGCTTATCAATAATGAGTGCATCATGGATATGACCAGACATGAGCTTTTCGATGCAGTCCATAAGGCGGGCGGCATCATGATCCAGGCACATCCTTTCAGAGAGAGGGATTATCTTTCCGATATCAAGCTTGCTCCGACTGCCTGCGACGGTGTTGAAGTCTACAATGCCGCCAATAAGCCAAATATGAATGCTTTGGGCTACGAATATACGAAAGCTTTAGGCCTTCCGATGACAGCCGGATCTGACATCCACTTCTTCAATGATAATGATATGGGAGCAATGCTTTTCGAAAACAAGCTTGAATCCGTGAAGGATTATGTTGCTGCGATAAAGAACAGAACAGGTATTCCGGTAAGATTAAGTCCTGACGGTACTGTTACTCCTGTATCTGAGATCAGGGAACAGACTGTATCTATCGAGCTTCCCACGCTTCCGGTGCTTTATCCTGAAGGAAAATAATCATTATCCGCAACATTTTCATTGCAAAAGTTGTATTCATTGTATAAACGGCTTTGGAATAACAAAAGCCCGGATTAAGGAGATTTTATACAATGAAAAAAACAGCAGTTGTATTATCAACGCTAATGTTACTTGCATCCGTAGCCGGTTGCACTAAAACAAATGAAACGACTGCGGCAGCCGATGCGCCCCGTGATAGTGATCCCGCAATTATATCAAGTAATGAGATGGAAGTGCCTGACGATACAGTGCCTTCGGTAAGTCCTCTTGTTCCTTCTTCAACTGTTTCGGTATTGGAGATAGATTACAATCCAGAAGATCACGGAAGGATAATTCCTTTCGTTGCAACATTTGCCGAAGACCAGTGGATGCCTGAAGGAAATAAATATACATTCGGACTTATCGATATGGACGGTAATGAAGTGTGTGCTCCGGTATTTGATTCAGTTGTAAGATGTGATGAACTGAATGCTTATATTGTAAGAGCAACTCAGGATGATGTCAGCAAGTACGGTCTGCTCTCATATGACGGAGCAAAGTTTACAGGTCTTATCTATGACGGCCTTTGTGATCTTGATGTTGCCGGAAAAGACGGAACCTGTTTCTATGGTTCTGTTTATGATAACGGAAACCTTTTGGTAAAGAGCATCGATAAGGATTTCAATGTAATAACCGAGAATAGCATCGTTATTGATGAAGCAGCTTTGGGACATGATGCGTCAAAGGCACAGCTTACAGTCTCATTCATAAGTGATGAACGTGCGTATCTTATGAACCGTGACGAGTTTTATCCGGAATACTTCCTGATCGATACAACGAACGGCAAAGTCCTTTATAAGGGCAGTGCATTGGATATTACTGAAGGCAGGATGTTCGGTAACAGGATCGTTGAACAGGACGCCTCAGGTAAGGGAATCAAGGTTTACGACACCGACGGAAATGTCGTTTTTGATAACGGCGAAGCATATTCCTGGAAGGTGTGCGAAGACGAATATATGATCGCATCAGACGGAACACTCAATCTCTATGACCGTGAATGGAATGTGATCTCTTCCATGAAGATCGGGACCAAAGCAATTGTAATGAGCTCGTTTGAAAGAATAGCTGTCTGTGAGATGACGGATACAAAGCTTTACGACAAAGACTTAAATCTTATTGCCGAATACGATGACGTTTATCTCGGTGACGGCACATATTTCAGGGACTGGTACGGATTTGGCGAAGGCGATATGTTCTTTGATTCAATCAGCTATACACATCAGATATATAACCTCAACACAGGCGCCAGACTTGATAAGGACGATGACTTCTTCTATTCATTCGAGTATGGATACATTACATCCGATAACCTGAACAACGGCAATGATCCTGTAAAGAAGTGGTGTGTTTACGATAAGGATTTCAATCTGATCATGGAAGGCACAGGAAGAAACTATCTGAAGCAGGATGAACTGACAGGTGAGGTTTATAACTTCGTGATCAATGAGGATAAATTGACAGTATATTCACTTGCTGAAGGCGAAGAACTCTTCAGCCTGGATTATACCGGTTACAATATCTACGTGATCGGCGGAAGATTCTCAGGTTCAGGATCCGGACATTTCTTCCTGACTGACGGAAGCGGTGATTTTCTTTTCGACAGGGAGATCGACCACACGGTATTGCGCATGATCTAATCAGGCCTTATAGTCAGGATAACCGTTACAGATTCAAGCCATGTCTTGAGACTTGCGCGACGCACATAAAGATTATTTACGATAACGCTGTTGGGACGGATCTTTTCGGTCGGACCGGGTTCCGGTTCAACGAAAGATCCAACGGCACTGATAACATAAGGGACACCATCTGCCATTCCAAGATAGATCATCATGTGTCCGGGGAACGCGATAAGACTGCCGGGAGAGAGTTTCTCGATCTCGGCAAGTTTTTCTTCATCGCTCATATCAGAGACATCTACTGAATAAACCCCTTTGGAAGCAGACTGCTTTACGCGCGGGAGAAGGATTCCGAAGCAGCGGTAAACTTCTCTTGTGATCCCCGTGCAGTCATTTGCCTGAAGATCTCCTCCCCAGCCGTAACGGTCACCTAAAAGCTTGAATGCCTGTCTTACGATGTTTGCGGGAGTATAGGGAAGGAATCCCACATGCACGTCATCTGATACCGGTATAAGGATATATTCGTTATCTATATAACCGTCCTCATCTATTGTCGGAACTTTAACGATATAGTTGCCGTAAGTTGTACGCTGGTCGATATTGAAAGGTGCTTCATCAGAAGGCACGAGCTCCATCTGTGTTCCCATAGGAAGTACAAGATCTGTTGTGTCCGGGCTGTAAGGATTTGTGCCTATCCTTATCTCACGCTCCGTGACCACCAGCCATTTATCAGGGTTCTGTCTTGCCAGCCAGTCTTCTCTGGAATTGCAAAGTGCCACAGCATCTTTTCTGACCCATGCGGCATAACTGTCGAATACAACATAGAAATATTCCTGATCACTGCTCTCGTGAAGCACTACACAAGGCATATAAGGCATGCATTCTGAGTAGAGGATCGAATCGTAATACTGATCGTCCGTGCTGTCGAAAACACGGTCTTCAGTAGGGAACAGACGCAAAGTCATTCTTTTGACCGTAAACCCATACTGAACTTCGATCACATCCGGTACGGCATCGATATTGGAGAGCTTTATCAGCTCGTTCCAGTAAGCCCTGTTTGTGGCAGAACCGTCGAGATAGTATTTGGAAGGATCCTTAGGTGCAGAATTTGCATTGTCATTCAGAAATGTTCTTAAGATATCGCCGTCAAGCGTATCTTCGAATTCATCAAGATGAGGATATGTTGTTTCTTCGTCGGAGGCAATGATGTTGCCGCGGTTCTCGTAATTGTATGCAGCTATCTCCTCATCGGTCATGAGGATCACATTGTCATCTTCGCCGATCCAGTAGTCGGCGTTCATCATCTCAGGTTCGACTCCGTCTATCAGTCTTACATAGGTTGTATCTAATTCTGTGGAATCAGGCGCTGTTTCGAGCGGCATTGAAGGAGTCTCGGTCGGTATTGTCTCTTTGGTAGTTTCCATAGTGGTCGTCTCCTCAGTTGTCGTAGCTTCGGTTGTGGGAAGACTTGTCTCATTAGTTGGATTAATGTCAGCATTGCATGCGCAAAGAACAGGCAGAGTGACTGATAAGGCAAGTATTGCCGATATGGTTTTACTGGTGTTGGCAGACATAGAATGCTCCTGATATCAGTTGTTATTGATCCTTCGATTATAACTTAACGTATTTATATCATCTCACACAATGTTAAAATAAATGTGTTGTTTTCGAAGGAAAACAGTGATCCTGTGAGGAGCAATCTGTATCGACAGCAGGGTGGAAGCTATAGGCTTCTATGAAAAGCTCGGATACTCCCGGGTTGATGACAGCTTTGTAATAAGTGGCTGTTTTGACTGCATTAAAATGAATAAGATTTTGTGACGGTATAAAGATGTATAAGGTATTTATTGTTGAAGATGACAGAGGAATAGCGGAGGGTATAACTTCCTGTCTCGCAAACTGGGGCATGGAGGGACGCGTAGTCTCTGATTTCATGAAAGTAATGGATGAAGTTCAGGAGTATGAGCCGCATCTGATCATTTTGGATATAACGCTTCCGTATATGGGAGGTTACCACTGGTGCCAGGAGATAAGGAAGACCAGCAAGGTTCCGATCATCTTCATTTCGTCTGCAACTGACAACATGAACATTGTAATGGCGATCAACATGGGAGCTGATGACTTCATCGCAAAACCGTTCGATCAGAGTGTTCTTATTGCCAAAGTTACAGCGCTTCTCAGAAGGACATACGATTTCTCCAAAGATGCCGGCACTTTGGAGGCAAAAGGCGCGGTTCTCAATACCGGCAATAACAAGCTCTCCTATAACGGCACGGAGATAGATCTTGCCAGGAATGAATACAGGATCCTTCTTACTCTTATGCAGAATAAGAATAAAGTTGTAAGCCGTGAGAAGCTGATGGAAGCTCTTTGGGAGACTGACTGCTATGTTGATGAGAATACGCTCACAGTCAATGTAGGAAGACTCCGCAAGACATTGGAGAGCATCGGTCTTAAGGATTTCATCAAGACCAAATTCGGTGTCGGCTATATTCTGGAGGAATGATGTTTAAGGATTATCTCAGATCCAGAATAAATGTCATCATCCTCGTGGCCATCTTAGTGGGTATATTCGCATCTTCTTATTTTTTGTTCGATATGCCGGCTGTAACAGTGTTATATCCTTTGGTCCTAAGCACTGTGGCTCTTTTGACTGCCGGCATAATCGACTTCCTGTTAGTGCTGAATAAACATAAAAAACTTGTCAGGAAAGAATTCCCTGACCCTTCCGGCACTATCGAAAAGGATTATCTGGCGATAATAGAGCAGCTTAAAGAAGAAGAGAGATTCTCCAAGCAGAAAGCATCTTCCGATTACAACAACATGGTCGAATACTATACAGTATGGGCTCACCAGATTAAGACGCCGATCGCTTCCATGAGATTAAAGATCCAGTCGGAAGATTCCGATCTTGCAAGGAGACTTAATGCTGACCTTAACAGGATCGAAGCCTATGTCGAGATGGTCCTTACATTCCTAAGACTTGATTCGGACAGTACTGATTATGTAATAAGGGAAATAGATCTTGATGCAATAATAAGACCTGCAATAAGAAAGTTTGCAAGTGACTTTATAGCCAAGAAGCTAACAATGGATTTTGAACCCACCGGAGCCAAAGTTCTTTCCGATGAGAAGTGGTTGTCATTTGTTATCGAGCAGGTCATTTCCAATGCGGTTAAATACACGAATAACGGTGGTATCGTTATCAGCATGACAGCGCCAGGCATACTTTCGGTAAAGGATACGGGAATCGGAATAAGTGCCGAAGACCTACCGAGAATTTTTGAGAACGGCTATACGGGTTTCAACGGCCGTGAGGATAAGCGTGCAAGCGGAATAGGACTCTACCTCTGTAAGCGTGTTTGCGATAACTTGGGTCACAGGATCTCAGCTGAATCAGAACCGGGTATAGGAACTGATATCCGTATCGATCTTAACAGGAAAAATATAGTTATAGAGTAGTGAGATTCTCTCAAACAGACCGTAAAAATCGGGTAGTAATATTTTATTCACAAAATGCTTGATTATTGTTTGCACCTCTGATATTATTATCAGGTTTGCTTGAGTTGCCAAACCAGAGGGGACGGTTTATATGTCGACAGTTAAGAGCAAGCGTTTATCCAAGAAGTCTTTAGTATTCATTTCTGTGCTGGTGGTATTTGCTGCTGCTGTTACAACAGTATTCGCCCTGATCTACCAGAGGGGTTACCACGCAACCAGTATGCGCCTACTCAGAGTAGAAGGTACAGTCAACATTGAGACCGCAAACGGCGGTACAAAACCCGTAATAGACAATATAAGATTCCAGTCAGGAGATGCCCTGAACACAGGTGCAGACGGGCTTGCGTCAGTAGGTCTTGATGATACGAAGATCATCACGCTCCAGAATGACAGCCGTGCCGAATTCACAAAGCAGGGCAAACACCTTGAACTCAAACTGACCAAGGGTGCAGTCTTTTTCAATGTCACGGAAAAGCTTCAGCCCGACGAGACATTTGAGATCAAGACATCTACTATGACAGCCGGAATCAGAGGAACATCCGGTTACGTTTACTACGATGAATCCGGAAGAGATGCTCTGATCATCACTGATGGTTCAGTGGAAATATCTGCTACAAACCCGGTGACAGGTGAGACCAAGACTGCCAAAGTCGAAGGCGGTCAGGGTGCTACAGTTTATCTTTATTCAGACAGAGAAGAGAATACTGTTTCATTTACACTTGAGGAGATCGGAATCAAAGATCTCAATGACTTTACAGTACAAATGATAGTAGAGAACGAAGAACTCCTTAATAGAGTCTGTGATTATACCGGTTGGGACAAGGAAGCATTAAAGGATGTCATAAGCAGCATTCCTTCAACAACACCGACCCAAACACCAACGCCTGTCCCTTCCGGTACACAGACTCCGACACAGACGGTGACACCTACACCTACAGTAGCACCTTCGGATACACCGACTCCTGTGCCTACGGCAGGAACTACATCTACGCCGACACCAAATCCGACGGTAACGCCTACTGCAGTTCCGACGGCAACGGTTACGCCTAAGCCAACGGCCACAGCTACGCCTAAGCCGACGGCAACGGCTACTCCTACTGCAACACCGACAGCGACATCAACGCCGACGGCTACTCCTACTGCAACACCTACTGCAACACCTACTCCGGAGCCTTCAGCTATCCCTGAACCAACACCAATCCTTACACCCACTCCTGAGGAAGGATATACGATTAGAGAATCTTGTTGGAATGTTGAAACTGATGATGGCAGACTAATATTTATCACGGAAAAAACTGTTGGAGATGATAAGGAATACAGAGGTTATAAAGATGGTTCGTGGATAGATCTTACATACCAGCCTTATGCCGGAAACGGATGGGCAAATGCTGTTTTCTATTCAGATTTTGATAACCGTGAACAATATTACACTGAAGAGTTGTACCATTACGATGTAACTCCTCCCACGATACCTGTTTCAGATGATACTGAACCTTCTGTCCCTGATGGTTGGACTGCGGTAAACCAGGTTAATGGTTGGGGTTTAGAATACAATGAACATAAGGTTTACATTATTTATCAAGGAACCGGTCCATTCAAGTCAAGAACTTTTAAAGGATGGTATAACGGCAGTTGGGTAGATCTGACTTGTAATGAGGACGGGGTCACTTGGATTGTTACACGAACGTTTACTATAACTGAAACAGGCGAAATCTATTTGTCTCATGATACGACATCATCGTAATTAATTGAATGATGTTGTGTTTGATGGAATTTAGTAAGTAATGAAAGTGTTATGATATAATTCTCTTTTGATAATTATATAAAGAGGGATTAATTTAATGGGATTTAGTTTTAACATCAGAAAAATGACTCTTGGAATGAAGATCATATATTCAGTAGTTGCTTTAGGAATAGTAGCAGCTATAGTTATTGCCATTGTTTTGTCCCGTAACGCATATCTGGCGAATACTATGCGACTTCTTCGTGTAGAAGGCACAGTAAATATTGAGAATGGCGATGGCGGAACCAAACCCGTTATCGATAATATCCGTTTCCAGTCAGGTGATGCACTTAATACCGGAGCAGACGGACTAGCATCTGTCGGACTGGATGATTCCAAGATCGTAACTCTTCAGAATGACAGCAGAGCAGAGTTCACCAAGAGCGGAAAGCGCCTTGAACTTAAGCTTACAAAGGGTGCTCTTTTCTTTAACGTAACAGAGAAGCTTAGTGAAGATGAGACATTTGAGATTAAGACATCTACAATGACTGCCGGCATAAGAGGTACATCAGGTTATGTTTACTACGATGACGATGGCAGGGACTCTCTCATAATCACTGATGGTGTGGTTATCGTAACTGCGATTAATCCTGAGACAGGAGAGACGAAGTATGCAGAAGTCCGTGGCGGACAGAAAATTACTGTATATCTCTATTCTGACAGAACTCAGGACAGTGTTGAGTTCTCAATCACAGATGTTAAAGAGAATGATCTCCCTGAATTCCCGTTGCAGATGATTTCCGAGAACGAAGAACTCATTAACAGGGTTTGTGAATTCACCGGCTGGGACAAGGAAGCTTTGAAGGCAGCGGCAAGTGCAGCGCTTGTAGCAGTTACAGCTAATCCCGATGTAACAGCAACACCTGTTCCTACATCTAACGCAACGGCTACACCTAAGCCGACTAATACGGTAACTCCTACACCGTCTTCTACACCTTCTCCGACACCTGAGCCGGATGAGACAGAGGAGACTGAAGAAACCGAAGAAACAGAAGAAACAGAAGAAACAGAAGAAACAGAAGAAACAAAGGCAACGGAGGAAACGGCAGCCTCGATTCCTTCAGCTGAACCTACAGCAATACCAACTGCTTCACCCATACCTACACCGGAAGATGATCCTGAAGTATTAGTCAGTTATAACGTTGAAATCGAGGTTGAAATACCAAACAGCAGTCCTGGTGACATTAATTATGATCCTACTGCTACAGAAACAACCAAATATAAGTATACGATCGATAATGTCCCTCTCGATGATGATGACAAACCGGATTATGAGTACATTTCAGATTATGTTAATACATATTATCCAAATCATGGTTATTGGGAGATTCTAAGTTATTCCGGTAATTATGCTTGATTGAGACTTAAAATTTTGTGACAGTACAAAATAATATATCTACGGATTACATGCATTGTTGATATATTGAACCATTAGGCCACTTGTGATTTTGAAAGGCGGTTTATTATGAACTTAATCGATAGAATCAAGAAGATGCCTCTCGGAATTAAGATTGCTTGTTCTGCAGCGGTAGTGGCACTTATTGCAGCAGTTGTTACTGTTGCTGTACTTTCACGCAATGGTTATATTGCTACAACCATGAGACTCCTTCGTGTTGAAGGAACTGTTACTATTGAAGATTCAAAGGGCGGAATCAAACCTGTTATTGATAACATAAGATTCCAGTCCGGTGATGCTCTTAGTACCGGATCTGACGGACTTGCATCTGTCGGTCTGGATGATACCAAGATCATCACTTTGCAAAATGACAGCAGAGCTGAGTTTACCAAGCATGGTAAGCACCTTGAGCTCAATCTTACTAAAGGTGCCGTTTTCTTTAATGTCACTGAGAAGCTTCAGCCGGATGAAACATTTGAGATAAAGACATCTACCATGACTGCCGGAATCAGAGGAACGTCGGGTATGGTCTATTATGATCAACAAGATAAAAGAGATTCCCTGATCGTAACGGATGGTGCAGTGATCATTACTGCTACAAATCCGGATACCGGAGTGACAAGATATGCCGAAGTCCATGGTGGTCAGAAGATTACAGTCTATCTGTACGATGATGATGTTCATGAAGATGTTGAATTCGGTCTTACCGATGTTTCCGCAGGTGATTTGGACGAATTTACACTTGAAAGGCTTGTAGAGGATGAAGAACTCCTGAACAGAGTATGCGATTATACCGGTTGGGAACAGGAAGAATTAAAAAGCTTCGTAAATGCAATTACAAGCGGAGAAGTTGTTGGCAAAGAGACAGAAGTATCTTTAAAGGTAACTCCTTCACCTACAATTACTCCTGTGCCTACTGTAACTCCAAAGCCTACATCTACGGTTACACCAACGCCTTCTCCAACTGCTGGTGTGACTGTAACGCCGACGCCTGTGCCGGCTGCTGCTGCAACGGCCACACCGACAGCTACTAATACACCGTCTGTAACGCCGACTGTTACACCTAAGCCGACAGCAACGTCGACACCTAAGCCAACAGCTACATCAACGCCCAGACCGACAGCAACGTCGACACCTAAGCCGACAGCGACGTCAACACCTACACCGACAGCGACTTCAACACCCGTTCCTTCACCGACATCAAGTCCTTCTTCAGAGCCTGTAGTAAAGAACGGATGTCATAAGACTTCGTATTGGGGTGACAGCTATAAGGGCAATACCATATATATCTGCTGTGATGATGATAACTATTATGGTTATTTGAATGGCGAATGGGTTCTGCTCGATGATGACAGTATGCAGATGGCCGACGGTGTTGTATTCCTTATAGATGGTACGTATGACGAGTATTATTCATATAGCTGGGGTGCTGCTTATAACGTTGTACCTCCTGATGGTTATGAAAAGTCACATATTTGGGGAAATACATACGAAGGCAGAACCGTTTATATTTGTGAACAGACTTATACAGAAAATGGTAACCCGGGAACCCGTTATATGGGTTTTTATGATGATGAATGGATCGAACTTGAATGCTTCATGTATGCTGAAGATGAAGTTCATTATCTTATATATTACGTAAATCATACGGTTCTGAATGATAATTATTATACGGAAGCACCTTAAATATTATGAACGAACGAACAAAAAAACTGATCATTTCTTTTGCGTGGGCTGCTGCCATAACAGTCTTGTGTGCAGTCGGTCTTTTCCGGAAGCCTGAATTATGGGTCGAAGATGAACTTTTCCAAAGGCCTGAGGCTGTACCCGGTGATATAGTTATTATCGGAATTGATGAGAAAGACATTGCGGAATTCGGTTATTACAATACCTGGGACAGATCGATCATGGCATCTGCTTTGGAAGCGCTTGCATCAGATCCTGAGAGACGTCCTGCTGTAGTTGCAATCGATACAACGTATGCGGGAACGATCAAAGATAAGCCTGAAGGTGATAAGAGACTTGTTGATGCGGCAGCTGAGCTTGGCAATGTCATTACCGCTACTCAAGCTACATATGGTACTAAGACAACTTTCGGAAGTGCCACGGTCATTATCGATGATTTCGCAGTCCTGAATTACGAAGAGCCTTTTGAAGAATTGAAAGAAGTGACAACTCAGGGACACATCAATGCGATGTACGATGAGGATGGTGTCGTTCGTCATGCTCTTTTGTATGTTGAACCGGAAGGAAGACGGGTCTATTCAATGCAGTTTGAAGCTGCAAGAATGTATGCTCTTCAGAAGGGGTACGATGTACAGCTTCCGCCTACGAATTCCAGAGGACAGTTCTTTGTTCCTTTTTCTGCCAAGCCGGGTGATTTCTACGACGGAGTCAATCTCAGCATGCTGATATACGGAGAAGTTGATCCGTCTTACTATGAAGGCAAACTCGTTCTCATAGGACCTTATACCACAGGTCTTCAGGATTCGTATAACACCCCTATCGATAAAGGCCAGATGATGTACGGAGTCGAGTATCAGGCTAATGTTATTCAGTGTATTCTCGATGCGAAGTATAAGCAGGAGGCACCTGACTATTTCCAGATCGGTGCTTTATTTATCATTTGTTTTGCGTTTTGTGTCTTCTGTTATGACAGGAAACTCAGATTCACGATCCCCGCTGTTCTCGTCGGTGAGTTTGTGGCTATCGGTATTTCCTTATGGCTTTATTCCGTAGGCTATATCACTCATGCTCTGTGGATCCCTTTGGGACTTTTCATACTTTTCATTGTAAGTGTTGCCAGCAACTATATCCGTGCTGCGATCGAAAGGCAGAATGTAACCAGAACATTCGAAAGATATGTTGCTCCAAATATCGTTAATGAGATCCTTAAGGAAGGTACCGACAGCCTGAAGCTTGGCGGCAAGCTATGTGATATAGCAGTGCTTTTCGTTGATATCAGAGGATTTACCACGATGTCTGAACGTCTGTCTCCTGAAGAGGTCGTTTATATCCTTAATCAGTATCTTTCAATGACAAGTGCCTGTGTCGAAAGACATCAGGGAACACTCGATAAGTTCGTCGGTGATGCCACGATGGCATTCTGGGGAGCACCGATTGCAGATGATGAAGCAGTTTATCACGCAGCATTGACAGCTCTTGATATAATAAAAGGAGCGGATGAACTTTCTGCTAAACTTAAAGCAGAGGTGAATGAAGAGATCCATGTCGGAGTCGGTGTTAACTTCGGACCTGCTGTCGTAGGCAACATGGGATCTGAAAGACGAATGGACTACACCGCAATAGGTGATACTGTAAATACATCTGCAAGACTTGAAGCAAATGCTCCGGGTGGTACTATTTATGTAAGCCGGGCGGTAGCAGATGCTTTGAAGGGCAGGATGAAATGTGTGCCGCTCGAAAAGCCGATAAAGCTCAAGGGTAAGGCAGACGGATTTGAGATACTGAGTCTTATCGGACCGGAGGAATAAAGATGCTGAAGTTTTTGGGAAGAGGTTCTGCTTTTACAGATGAGCATAACAGTGCTTATTTTATAGAGAACGATGAGTTGGTCTTGCTGGACTGCCCTATGAGCGCTTTTGCAAGATTGAACGATAAGAATCTGGCGATTTTCGATCACATCTATGTTTTGATAACGCATACTCACGGTGATCATTCCGGCGGAATAGGGATGTTGATCGATCTTTTGCAGTTCACGGTGAAGACTCCGATCACGATCGTAGCTCCGTCTAAGGAAGTTGAAGCTGATCTTTTCTATCTCATATCAAGAATAGAAGGCTGCAGCACCGAATGGTTCCAGCTAATAAATGTTGAAGATCTGAATAAGGACTGGTTCTGTTGTTCTATTCCGACGACACACACCGAAGAACTTGAAGGCAAGTGTTTCGGATACTGCTTGAATGTTAAAGGCCACAGAGTTGTATATACAGGCGATACCAATACTCTTATTCCTTATGAGAAGTATCTCGAAAAGGGTGCATATTTCTACTGTGAAGTATCTGCTTACAAAACACCTGTTCACCTTTATTGCAGCGAGATACACGATAAGATCAAAGAATATGTCTCATCCGGAATGAAGGTTTTCCTTATGCATATGGATGATGAGAAAAGAATATTACAGGTTATGGGAGACACCGGTGCGGAGCTTGCACCGCTCGAACTCGGAGGAGCTACTATGGAAGATAACGGAAGAATGCTGAACGGAATTTTTGACATTACCAACAGCCTTTACAGAGATATGTGCATGAACGACAGCAAGGACCATAATCTCCTGTTCTCATATCTCACTAATCTCAGTAAGACTATCGTTGATGCTGACAGAGCAAGCTTTTGGAAATGGGACAAGAGAAAGGGTCAGATCTGGACAATGTCTGCTACAGGTATTGATAAGATCGTAATCCCGGATAACACGGGTCTTGTAGGAAAAGCATTGAGAACAAAGAGAACGATCATCACAAACGATCCTTATAATGATCCTGACTTTAACAAGGATATTGATCTCAGGACAGGTTATACGACCAAGTCTATTCTTGTTTTGCCGGTTGCAGATATCAACGGTAATTTCATTGGCGCTCTGCAGCTTATAAACAAGAATTCCGAAATGGGTTTTGATGATGAGACAGATCCCAAGAAACTTTCACTTGCAGCTCTCGTCTGTGGCATTGCTCTTGAGTCTGAGACTTTCCTTGAGGATTCACATCACGATAAGCTCACAGGCCTTAAGAACAGAATGGGCTTCTACTATGATTTCGGCAACAAGTACAAGGACTATCTGATTCCCGAATCAGGAAAGAAGATGTCCGTATTCATCTGCGATATTGATAAGTTCAAGAGAGTTAACGATACTTACGGTCACAATGCCGGTGATGACGTTCTCGCATTCACATCCCATCTCATTGAATCCATGTGCAGCGAGAATGATGGCGTCTACAGATGGGGAGGTGAGGAATTCGTTATGGTAATGCGTGATGCCGGTATCGAAGACGCAGTCAGGAAGGCTGAAGAGATCAGGGTCAAGCTTATGAATTCCGATATCGAAGCAGACGGCAATACAATAAGATGTACACTGAGCTTCGGCTGTGCTCTTTTCGATCCGACAAAACCTATTGAAGAGAACATCAGTCATGCTGATGAGAAACTCTATACCGCAAAAGAGACCGGAAGAAACAAGGTTTGTTGGGAATAATTATTGTAAATTTTTATTGATTACTGTAATATTAGTACAAATGAAAAGGCCTGTGTTCAAAAACACAGGTTTTTTCAAATTTTTAAGGAATAAAAAGGGTAGTTTTTAAGGAGGTTGAAAATGGCATTTTGCAAAAAATGTGGTGCTTTTATGGCAGAAGACGCTCTGGCTTGTGAGCAGTGCGGAACAAAGGTTAAAACGGCTAAGGATGATCTTATAGATAAGCTTGTAAGATACAAGCAGCTTCTGTCTGAGTGTGAGGAACTCAAGACGATGATGAAGCCGCAGAGTACTTATGTTTCAGAAGATACTACGGTCTATAAGACGAGATCCTTTATGAGATATTTCTGGCCTTTCCTGGTAGGTGGTATTGTCGGCGGTTATCTTGTGTATATGATCGCGACAATGATTTCCGTGGCAACGATATCCGACAGTATGACTCCTGAGACGGCAATCAACCTTGCAATGGGCGATGTTTTTGGCGGCTATATTGTTGCATTGATAGTTGCTTTAGCGATCATTATCATTGGCGTTAAAATCTCAAAGAATAAGCAGGCAGCATTTAACAGCAATGCTGAATACATGATGAGACAGGCCGAAAAGAGAAGACAGGAGGCCCAGGACAATCAGAAGATCCTCAATGTATATCAGGAGAATGTTACTGAGATGCACCTATACGAGCATCTGGTTCCCGAACAGTACCGCAACTCTTCAAAGGTCGGTACTATCATCGATCTTCTCAAAGAGGATAAAGCTGAGACTGTTGAAGAAGCTTGCGCACTTTTCGGCTGATCCTGACATTACATAAAAATGTTTCAAACAGGCTGTCCCGGATTGGGACGGCCTTTATTGAATTTAACATATTTCATTATTCTTGAAATGATGTAAAATCTACCCTTGGTCATTGGAGGGAATATGAGAAGAATAACCAGCATAATAAAGAATAATCCTATTCTGTTTATCTCAGGGTTTCTTGCAGCAGTTTCATGCTTGTTTGTTCTTCCCGATATGCAGTATATCGGATATATCAATTTCAGAGTTCTTGCTATTCTTTTCAGCCTGATGCTGATCGTTGCGGCATTAGGACATATCGGCACTTTCGATGTTCTTACAAATAAGCTCCTTTCGAGAGTAAAGACATACAGGGGAATAAGCCTCCTGATGTCACTTTTGGCCTTTTTCTTCAGCATGTTCCTTACGAACGATGTCTCACTTGTCACGCTCGTTCCTTTCGCGATAATGGTGCTTTCTCCCTTTGGCGAAAACAGAAAGCTTATGTTCACTCTGATCATCATGACGGTCGCGGCAAATCTCGGCAGCATGCTGACGCCTATTGGTAATCCCCAAAACCTTTATCTGTACGATACATACAAGGTACCGCTTCCGGAATTCCTTTTGCTGATGCTTCCTTATTCAGCACTTTCACTTGCACTGATAGTTGCACTGACTTTTATCCTCATAAGAGGAACTTCTGAATTGTCGGGAGCAGTGAAGAAGGATGCCAAGCGTTTATCCGCGGTTAAACTGGTCATATACTTAGTACTGTTCGCACTCAATATTCTGACTGTAATCGGTCTGGTTCATTATCTTATCTCGCTTGCCGTAACTGTAATTGCAATGCTCATTATGGACCGCAAATCGTTCAGGAAAGCTGACTACAATCTTCTTATCACATTTGTTTTCTTCTTCATCCTCATCGGAAATATCGGACGGATCGACGAGATAACAGGAGCGCTTTCCGTATTGGTCTCACGCTATCCGGTGCCTGCAGCAGTATTGTCTTCACAGATAATCAGCAACGTGCCTGCCGCGATGCTTCTCTCTGCATTTACTGATGACGGAAAGTCATTGATAATAGGAACCAATCTTGGCGGTCTCGGAACTCTTATAGCGAGCATGGCGAGCCTTATAACTTACAGGTTCCACGCCTCCTTTTCGAAGAAGCAGAAAGAACTTACAGGAAAGAAGCAGGACAGTTATCTTTTGAGTTTTACCATAATAAACGTCGTCATGCTCATTATACTGTTTGGTCTTTATCTGATACTTAATCACTAAACAGCAGGATCAAAACGAAATGAACACATTTGTGTATAAAGTCCTGTCTGAAGGCCTTGTTTCTACAGGAAAACAGCAGATTCGTGTATAAGTACATATACAACCCTGGAGTTTCTACACACAATTTGCCTATCCAAAGAAGTTTTCAATTGAATAGAGGCTGCCTCTTTTTAGAAACAGCCTCTGGTGAATAATAACCTTGTTAATTTATTCTGCGATGTATTCGCTGTATGCTTTCTTGATGATGTCCCAGTCAAGATCGAATCTGGACATGTGCTTAGCGAAAACTGCGGATACCGCTTCCTTATCGTGAGCGGCAATGGCATCAGCGATTGCCTTGTGATCTGATACGAGCTTTACATCCTTGATCGTCTTGAGAGAAAGGGATCTTACTCTGTCGAAGTGAAGGCTCATGAGGCCTACCATGTAGAAGCATTGCATCTTGTTGCAGGCAACATAGATCTTCTTATGGAATTCGTTGTCGAGGTCCAGGAACTTCGGCGGATCATTCTCGATATAGAACTGCTGGAGCTTAATGTTCGCATAAAGATCCTGAATATCCTGCTCTGTAGCAACGTCGCACGCTTCTCTGAGAAGTGCGCCTTCGACGGCGATACGGAGGAATCTCGATTCCTTGATCAGTTCGTAATCGATAAGTGATACGCTGCATCCTTTCTGGGGAAGGATGTTGACGATCTTGGATTTGGATAATTCAAGGAATGCCTCGTGAACAGGGGTTCTGGAGATGCCAAGCTGTGTTGCGATCTCCTGCTCGCCTATAAGACTTCCGGGTTTGATCTCCATGTTAATGATATTGTCTTTAACAATTCGGAAAGCATATTCACGGTTCGGCTCGAAAGTGTTTTTAGGCGTGATGATCATATATTAATCCCCTTTTCTATATACGACGTCTATAAAAAAACTAACATAAAAAAACTTTTAGTCAAGCACTAACATTCTAATTGGCAACTGCGGAATGAAGAGTTTTTCTGACTGCTCCGTCTTCCTTGATAAGATTATCGAGATATTTTTCGATAACAGGTGTAAGACCTGTCGTGTTAATGTCGATTCCGAAAACGTTTTCGTTGGAAAGAATTTTGCCAAGCTTACCTGAAACACTGCCTTCCATCTTGTAACTGATACCGCATTCCTTGAGCTCATTCTGGAATAAGCCTGCCATCGGATCGGGACTGATCTCGAATGGATTGCCGTTATCGTCAATTGCAAGGAGATAGCGGAGCCATCCTGCGATAACAAGCGGAATCAGCTTTAACTGGGGAAGTACATACGGATCCTGCTCCATATAAGAGCGGAGTGTGATTCCGAATCTGATAGGAAGCTTTTGGCTTGTATCTGTAGCGATCCTCTGAGGTGTATCGGGAAGGAAAGGATTGGGGAATCTTTCTTCAAGAACTTCCTTTAAGAACTTCTCAGGATTGAGGATCTTGGGATCGCATACTACGGGAAGACACTCATCGTATCCGAGCTGTGTTACAAGTGCCTTGAGGTCTTCATCTTTCATCTCTTCAGATATCTTTGTAAAACCCAAAAGGCATCCGAAAATCGCAAGTGAAGTGTGAAGAGGATTAAGGCAAGCTGTGACCTTCATTCTCTCTGCTTTATCAACTGTATCTCTGTCCGTTAAGATAACGCCGCCTTTCTCGAGTGCGGGTCTTCCGTTGGGGAAGAGATCTTCCACAACAAGATACTCAGGAACTTCCGCGTTAACGAAAGGTGCTGCGAATACTCCTGTAGTTGTCTTAACGCTTTTGAGATTATCGATGCCAAGGCCGGTAAGTTTATTCAGAATCTCATCTGAAGGTCTCGGTGTAATCTTATCGATCATACTCCAGGGGTAAGCTATTCGGGATGGATCTACTACGTAATCGTGAAAAGATTTTTCCACGAGACCCTTGCCAACCCAGGCATCAATTATCTCCAAAAGTGATGATTTGAGTTTATCGCCGTTGTGACTGCAGTTGTCCATGCTGACCAAAGCCAGAGGATACATACCTGCCTTGAATCTTTCATAAAGAAGCGAGGCGATAAAACCCATGCACGTGAGCGGATGTGAAGGGCCGCTCTCCATATCTTTTGCTGCGGTCTCGAAAAGGTTGCCATCAGCATCTCTTAATGCATAACCCTTCTCCGTGATGGTGAATGAAATGATCTGGAGGGAAGGGTTCCTTGCTATGTCATTAAGTCTTTCAATGTTTTCTTTAATGTCGTAATTGGCAGCAACAGCTTCTGTGATGTTGCCGATGATCTCGTAGCCCGTATTGCCGTCGGGCTTAAGATCGCAGATTATGGAGAGATTATCGAAAGGCTTATAAACACGTTCGAAGTTCTCATAATCCTGAGTTCCGCATACAACTATACCTGTATTGGTAAGACCCTGATTCAAAAGTCTCTGGTTGATCCTTGCGATGAATGCTCTGAAGATATTTCCTCCGCCTACGTGAAGCCATGTCGGATTTGCCGTTGTAGCTTTAATAACAGAGTCGATATCATACTTGGGAAGAATTACATTAATGCTGTCCCAAAATTCAGTTTTGCTTAGATTGCTTTTTGAAAGATCCATTTTGTGATTCCTTTCGTTACCTCTTCCTGTACAAAACCGATAACCTTATAAGTGATTATAAGATCATCGGTTTTGCGGGCAAGGGAGGAGTTATTGCCAAAAAAAGTCGTTTGTTTAACAAAGCTTACTTACGGCTTCCCATAAACCGTTGATATAAGCTGCGCCAAGCGCACGGTCATAAAGACCATAGCCGGGTCTTCCTACTTCATCCCATATCATGCGGCCGTGGTCAGGACGGATGTAACCATCGAAACCATTCTCATAAAGTGCTTTAACGATAGCGAACATATCCAGATCACCGCATGATGAAAGATGTGCGGATTCATGGAAGTCTGTGTCGTTCTCGTGCTTAATATTTCTTAAGTGAACGAAATGAACTCTACCCATAGAAGTGAATGTCTTTGCAATATCAGGAACATCATTATGGATACCTGCACCAAGGCTTCCGGTGCAAAGTGTAAGTCCGTTTCTCTTGGAAGTGTTGAGATTAAGGTATGTTTCGATGGACTCCTTGCTGTTAACAACCTTTGGAAGATTGAAAAGCGGTACCGGAGGATCATCGGGATGTACTGCAAAATTAATATCGCATTCCTCTGCTACAGGAATAACTGCATCGAGAAAATACTTGATGTTCTTGAAATAGTCTTCGGAAGACATATTCTGGTAGAACTTGATATCTTCTGCCATCTGACCGAATCTTTCAGGTTCCCATCCGGGAAGGCTGAAATTATGTGAACCGTCGATCATGGAAGATGTGATCTTCTCGAGTGTAAGCTTAACTGCATCACTGTGGCAGTAAGCCATTGTGTTGCTGCCGTCAGCAAGGTCTTTTGCAAGGTTGCTTCTATACCAGTCCATGACCGGCATGAAGTTATAGCAGATGCACTTAACTCCTGCCTTGGCAAGATTTCTCATTGAAACGATGTAGTTATCGATGAGCATATCTCTTGAAGGGAGGCCCTTCTTGATGTCTTCGTGAATGTTAAGGCTCTCGATGACTTCCATCTCAAGACCATAGGAATTGATCTCATCTTTAACAAGATTGATCTCATCCATAGTCCAGATGTCGCCGACAGGGATCCTTGTAAGATGTGTGGCTACGCCGCTGACACCGGGAATCTGCCTAATCTGCTTAAGCGTTACGCTGTCATCACCGTATGGAAACCACCGTAAAACCATTTTCATATGCACTATTACCACCGAAAAAAATCTGAAAAGAGAATTAGGAGATATTACTAAATTCTCATTCTGTCCACTAGTATACTAGTAGGCTTGAATTGTGTCAATAGAAGATGACATGTAAAAATGTTAACTCTGATGCAAAAGCGAAAACACCCCTCAAAGTACAGTAAAATACGGGATGTTTTATGAAAAATAATCTGTATGGAAATGCTTTTTACGCACATTTCAGTATGTGTGCGTGAATGTATTTCAGTTTTCTTCGGGATCTTCCGGAATAGTCTCTTCAACGTCATCCTTTTTGCGTGACTTCGGCTTGAAGAGTCTGAAGAGAATAGGAACAAAAACGATGAATCCGAACAGCTTGACCGTTTCCTCAACAGAAGCAAAATACAGTGCGCCGAGATCGTAGTGTTCCTCAGTTACGATCGTATAGTTTGTGCATGTCTTGATGACTGCATAACAAAGCAGACCTAAGATAATAAGTATTGTGGATATAACAGTTATCTTAACGGGAATGGTCTCGTATTTTTCAGGGTTAAGCTTTTTTGCGCTTAAGAAGATACCGGCGAAAATAAAACCTGCGGCAAGTATTCCTGCGGCAATTTGAATGTAATTAAGATAATCAGTCATCAGTATTCTCCATGTCGTTTTCTTCGTCACTGATCTCTTCATCCGGATCATCTTCGTCTGAATTTTCTGCTGAGTCATTTTCCTCAGATGATGCGGTTTTCGCTTCGTCATTATTCTCGCGTGCGCTTTCGACATCCATAGCACGAGAGAATGCTTTCTCGGTTATAAACTGACAGAGATATGTTGCGATAGCAGGAATGACCAGAGCTGACGGAGGGAAGCCGACCGATATTGCTATGGCAAGGATAACGATGATCCATATGAGGATAAACTTCGGGAAGTTCATCATGCAAAGTGTGAAACTGTTTTTGACTGTTCCACGGATCGTGTTCTTGAATCTAGCCATCAAAGCATATACAAAAGGCAATGTGAATATGATCGGAAGGAGAGGGAGAAACGATAAGAGAATATACCAGTCAGGAAGCCTGATATTGCCCCATCCGTTGAATGCAACATAAATGTTGAATCCGACGATTGCACTGTATATCAGATAAACGAGATGAACGATAATACCGTTCTTCAGATTCTCCTTGAAAGCACGGATAAAATCTTTACTAATATTGTCATATTTCTTATAGTATTTGCGATAAACTGTGTAGTACAATGCCGACACTGAAGCACCGATCGTAACTACAGGAAGACAAAAGAGCAGGAAAAGAGCTGATATGATAACAGCATCTCCTACGACTTTACTGGCTCTGTAAAGCCAGCTGTTGGTAATGTGATCAAAAGATTTCTTTGCCATTTTGTGTTCCTCGATGTCAGTATAAAAGCAAAATCGGCGACTTGTCAACTAGAATGGTAGACATTAAAACCATAGACGGATAGAATAGCGTTAATGAAAGGATGGTAAAGATCATGGCTGAAACAAAACTTCTCGGTATATATTCCAAAGGTCTGGTTCTTCAGAGAAATAAAGAGATCGTTATTGAAGGAACGGACAGCAAAAAAGAAGAGGTAGTTGTAACTCTTGCCGGAAATTCTGTTACTGCAAAAGTTACTGAAGGCTCATTCAAGGCTGTTTTCCCGCCAATGGAAGCTGAGCTTGATACAGAGCTCGTTGTTGAAGGAACAGAAAAGATAACAGTTGAAGATGTATGCATCGGTGATGTTTATCTTTTGTCCGGACAGTCGAATATGGAACTTCCTGTCGGAAGAACAGTTGATCTTAATGAAGAAGAGATCAATGCAAAAGACTATCCTTATGTAAGACAATACAGATTAACACCTGACCTTGAGATCCCTCTTAAGGGCGAAGAATCAATATGTACGCTTCCTGAGAACAACTGGGTAAGAGCATGCGGCAACGATAAAAATGAGATCAGTGCGATTGGTTTTTATGCTGCGAAAAGAATATTTGAAGAAAAGAATGTTCCTATCGGTCTGATACTTACAGCGCAGGGCGGATCTAATATCGAATCCTGGATGTGTGAAGAAGATCTTTTCGAGACAGGAACAAAAGAAGAGCAGATCGCACCATTCAGAGGCAAGGGTGTTCTTAAGGCCTATGTCGAAGATGGCGGCAGAAGGACTGCTGCTTGGCGTGAGGATACTATCGATAAGGATTTCTCCGTAGATGATGAAATGGCAGAAGCAGTAAAAGTAAAGATGCCCTGCATCGTGGTTGATAACTTCAGCGGAAGTGTCTGGTTCGAGAAGGAATTCGAGCTTGATAAGGTTCCTGAAGGTGAGTGTCTCCTGAGATTAGGCGATCTGATCGATGCAGATGTCACCTATGTAAACGGAGTTGAGGTCGGACGTACCGAGTATCAGTACCCTCCCAGAAAATACAGATTCGACAGTTCAATATTGAAAGAAGGAAAGAACATCATCCGCGTAAGACTTATCATTGAGCAGGGTGCGGGCGGTTTTGTGCCCGGACATCCTTACCGTCTTGAAACATCATCCGGCAATATCGATCTTACCGGCGACTGGAAGATGGCAGTTGAGAAGATGCTTGATAAATTCGTTCCTAATATGATGGCGCAGAATATTCCTTCGTCACTTTATTATGCAAGCCTTCTTACACTTAGGAACATCAGTGTTTCCCAGATATGGTGGTGTCAGGGTGAATCCAATGCCGAGTTCCCTGAAGGTTACGATAAGAAGATGGTCCTCCTGTTTAAGAAGATGAGGGAGATGTTCGGAGAGATCCCCGTAGTCATGGTAAAGATAGCAGATTATATCAACCCTCTGAGAGATACAGTTGTACCTGAAGGCTGGAAGCAGATACAGAGACTTCAGGATGCTGCACCCGGATATATCAGTAATCTTAAGGTTGTTGCAGCGCCCTGTCCGGATCCGATATTCGAACTCCATCCGCAGAATAAGAGCGGAATCGGTGCTGATGTAGCCAAAGCCTCGATGGAATTCTAATAATAGATAATTATTTTTTATTTTTAGTGCTGTTTCGATTTTTGTCGGAACAGCACTGTTTTTTATTCGAATTACACAAAAAACCACACTAGAATATTAGAAGTCTATTGACATATCACATAGGTGGTGATAATCTCGTATCAAGATATCTTCCATACAAGTATACAAGACAACTTGTCACACTAGGATTTATATCGATAAGAAATCTTTAAAGAGGTTATTCAAATGGGTAAGAAGCAACAGATTTCGCAGATCACTGCATGGTCACCGAAAGAGCTGACAACTCGCGAAAGACTCGCCAAGGATATCAGAGTAAACTGGCAGCTGTATGCCATGTTTTTGATTCCGGTCATTTATTACATTATCTTCAGATATATTCCGATGTTCGGTAATATCCTTGCTTTCCGTAAGTACAATCCGGGTGGAAGTATTTTCGGTCAGGGTCCTTTAACTCTTAAGTATTTCAAACAGTTTATTACTGCTAAGCCTTTCTGGCAGGCATTCTCAAATACATTGATCCTCAATGGTCTGTATTTGTTATTCAGATTCCCGCTCACTCTTATTTTTGCTTTGCTCTTAAACGAGATCAAAAATCTTCACTGGAAGAAATTCGTTCAGACAGTATCTTATCTCCCTCACTTCATTTCAGTGGTTATCGTTTGCGGTATGCTTAAAGAAGTACTTTCCACACATGGTCCTATCAATGATTTGATCTTCAAGCTCGGCGGAGAGAAGATAAGCTTTATTTCACTTGCTGAATGGTTCAGATCGATATTCGTTGTATCAGGTATCTGGCAGAGCTTAGGTTGGGGTACAATACTTTATCTCGCAGCTATGTCCGGCATCAATCCCTCACTCTATGAGGCTGCAACTGTTGACGGTGCTTCTCACTTCCAGCAGGTTTTCCACGTAACTATTCCCTGCATCCTTCCTACGATCGCAACACTCCTTATCCTTGATATCGGCGGACTCGTCGGTTCAGGCGGAGCTTTCGAGAAGGTATATCTTCTCTACAGCCCTATGACATATGAGACATCAGATATCGTTTCAACATACGTCTTCCGTATGGGTGTCGAGTCGGGAAGCATCAACTTTGCTACAGCAGTTGGTTTGTTCGAAGGTTTGATCAATCTCGTGCTTCTTACTTGCGCTAACTTCGTCTCGCGCAAAGTCGCAAAGACAAGTCTTTGGTAAGGAGGAATTAATATGAGTTCTATAGATAATTCAACAGCTCAGATACATACACATAATCCCAAGAATCAGATCAAGGAATCCAAGGGATACAGAGTATTTACGGTTTTCAATACGATCATAATGGTATTTATCTCATTTGTTACACTCTATCCTTTCCTTTACCTCATCTCGCAGTCTTTCTCATCAGACCAGGCTATCTATGCGGGACACACAGGTCTTATTCCGGAAGGATTCAACATTGATACTTATATCTATGTAATCACACGTAACCCGATAGCTCCGTTCCCGAAGCTTTTCCCGGATCTTCGAATCCCTGAGTTTATCGTTTATTACATGAACACTATCTTCTATACGTTAGTGGGAACTGTATTATCACTTTTCTTCTCATCGATTCTCGCTTATCCGTTATCAAAGCCAAATCTCAGAGTAAATAAGATCCTTTCACCGTTCATCATCTTCACAATGTATTTCGGCGGCGGACTTATCGCAAACTACGTTTTGATCTTAAGGCTCGGACTCAAGAACTCAATGTGGGGATTCATTCTCCCGATGCTCATCAGTACTTATTACGTAATCCTCATGAGATCATTCTTTATGAGTATTCCTAAAGATCTTGAAGAAGCAGGTGAGATCGACGGCCTTAACAAGTGGGGTGTTTTCTGGTACATCGCAAGACCTCTTTCAACACCTATCATTGCAACAATGACTTTGTTCTACGCAGTTATGTATTGGAATAATTGGTTCAACGCAAAACTCTACTTGCAGGATAAGGTTAAGTGGCCTGTAGCTTACTTTCTCCAGACGATCATCAGAGGTGCGGGTGCATCAGATCCTGACGCTCAGAACATGACAGCCAACATCAAGTCCTGCGCAATGGTTCTTACAGTACTTCCTATTATCTGCGTATATCCGTTCATTCAGAAATATTACGTACAGGGCATGATGCTCGGCGGCGTAAAAGAGTAATCAAATTGTGCTTTAGGGGATGACCCACGGCAATAGAAAATGAAAAAAGAAAGGAAACAGTTATGAAGACAACAAAACTTGCAAAAGTAGCATCTGTCGGTCTTGCAATCTCTATGCTTTCCAGTCTGGCTGCTTGTAGCGGTGGATCTGGCGAGTCTTCTGAGACTACAACAATTCCGAGTCAGATCGAGACATCTGATGACGCAGGTGAAGAGCTTGGTTACACATACGGTTTGGGAGAGACATTCCATGCTGATACACCTGTAACCTACACAATGTTCTTCAGTGATGCATCATGGTATCCGATGGTTGACACATGGAAGACGGAGGGTATCTTCAAGAAGATCGAAGAGCTGACAAACGTAACTCTCGACATCAAGTCATATGATAGCGGTGACTACATGCAGAATATCACACTCGATATCAATGCAGGTAACTCAGCTTACATCATTCCTAAGATCTATGATGATTCTGCTTTCGTAGACGGTGGTGCTATCGTACCTATCTCTGACTACGTTCAGTACATGCCTTACTACACAGATTTCTACAATACTTACAATCTCTCTGCTGATATCCAGACAATCACAAGGGCTAACGGTAAGTACTATAAGCTCCCTGGTATGAAGGAAGCTAACCTCATCAACTATTCTTTCGTTATCAGAAAGGATATCTGGGATGCAGCAGGTGTTGACGTTATTGCACTCCAGAAGGATTGGACATGGGCTGACCTCCTTGATGCTTTGACAAAGGTTAAGGCTTACATGGTTGAGCAGGGCATGTGCTCTGAAGAAGATTACATCTGGTCTGACCTCTGGTGCGGTAACGAATCCGGTCAGGGCAGCGGCGGAAACCTCTTGGGAGTTATGGCTTCAACATATGAGTGCAACGCTGGTTGGAATATCGGCAACGGTATGAGATTTGACTTCGATCAGAACAAGTTCATCTTCTCACCTACGACAGACAACTATAAGGAATTCCTTAAGACAGCTAACAGCTTTGTAGCAGCAGGTATTCTCGATCCTGAAACATTCACACAGGATGACGCTACAGCTACAGCACAGTACTACAACGGCAAGACAGCTATCATGTCTATCAACCAGGGCCAGTGGGCTAACTACGAAGAGAACATGAAAGCTCAGCTCGGCGAAGGCAACTTCGAGAACTACGTAATCACAATGCCTATCGGTTCTACAAGAAACTCTACAGTTGATCCTGCAAGACTTGAGAACGGCGTTATGATCTCACAGAAGGCTCTTGATGAACTCGGTGAGGAAGGCTTCATCGAAATGCTCAGATTCGTTGACTGGCTCTTCTATTCTCACGAAGCATATGAGCTCACAAAGTGGGGCGTTGAAGGCGAGCACTACACAGTAGACGCAGATGGCAACAAGAAGCTCATGGATGGTTACTGCTGCTCAGGTCTCGGCTATGGTAATGACGAAGCTGGTTCTATGACAGATATCAGACTCCAGTGGGGTTATGCTGGTGGTAACTTCTGGTACGGTGGTACAGTTGCAGAGATGTCTGACAACCTCATTCCTCCGGTAGCAGATTATGTTAACCGTGACTACACAGACAGAGATACACCTCCGCTCGCTCCTGGTGTTGCTCCTACAGCAGATCAGAACGAAGAGATCAATCTCATCGCTACACCTCTTATCAGTAACGTAAATGCTTGGACATTGAAGTTCGTAACAGGTCAGGAAGATATCGACGCTCAGTGGGATACTTATGTACAGTCCTGCAACGACCTCAACGTACAGGGTCTCGTTGATATCTACGGCGAACTCTACAAGGGCTGATACATTACGTAACAGTTCACGTTAAGTAAATCGAGGGGCATTCCATTGTATAATCAAAGGGATGCCCCTTTCCTTTAAACAATCGCGAGGTAATAAGATGGGTACTACAGAGTTTTTCAAAAAAGGCAATAAGATTGCTATCGTTACGGATGGCAGCGACAAGGGAATCCTTAGAGTCGCTTCTATTGTAATTAAAGATATCGAGCGGGTTACCGGTTCGGAAAGAAAACTTTGCAGGATAGCTGTTACCGGAGATTATTCGAGCGGAAAGATCTCATCTTGTGACACACTTGTTTTTGCCGGAATCCTGACAGGGTCGGAAGGCGGTTTTGCTGACAGGCTTCTTGCAAAGACCAAAGTGGACATTAAAGATATTTCAGGCAAGAGGGAAGTATATTGCTTCGATGAAGTGAAGGATTTCCCGGGACGCGAGAACAAAAAAGTATTTGTTATCGCAGGAAGCGATAAGCTCGGTACTATATACGGACTTTATCAGCTGTCGAAGATGATCGGTGTAAGTCCCTGGCATTATTTCGGAGATGTTTCCCCGGTCTTAAAAGAAGAACTTGTTTTTGATGATGCTGAATTCCCGGTCTTATCTCATGAACCGAAGATAGAATACAGAGGTTTCTTTATGAATGATGACTGGCCGTCTTTAGGCGGCTGGGTCACGAATACTTTCGATGATTTCAATGAGCTTTTCTATGAGAAGGTCTTCGATCTGCTTCTCCGCTTAAGAGGTAATTATCTGTGGCCGGCAATGTGGTCTGCGGTATTCAACAACGACGGTAAAGCTTTTCCCGAGGCTTCTGCTGTCCTTGCGGATGAGCTCGGTATCACGATGGGCACATCCCATCATGAGCCGCTTATAAGGGCAGGCGAGGAGTTCTCACATATGATGACAGACAGCAATGATGTCGGATACGGCAAAGACTGGAGCTACTACACCAACACCAGAGGCCTATATGAATTCTGGTCTGATTCGATTAAAGCGAGAGGTAAGTACAAGAATTATATAACGGTCGGAATGCGTGGAGAACGTGACAGTATGATACTGGGCGAAGATTCCACGATGAAGGATAACATCGATCTTTTGAAGAAAACTATCACCGATCAGAAGAAGATCCTTTCAGAGAATGGTCTTGACGGATGTCCCAAAATGCTTGCTCTCTATAAGGAAGTTGAAGACTATTACTATGGTGATAAGACCGCCGAAGGTCTTTGTAAGTGGGAAGGATTGGATGATCTTACACTGCTTTTGTCAGATGATAATTTCGGTAACTTAAGGACTGTTCCTTCTCCTGAATTAAAAGACCGTAAACCGGGCTGGGGTATCTACTATCATTTCGATTATCACGGCGGTCCGATCTCTTATGAGTGGGTAAATTCGACACCGATAACTAAAGCCTGGGAGCAGCTTACTTCAGGATACGAATACGGAATCCGCAAACTGTGGATCTGTAATGTCGGCGATGTAAGACCTGTTGAATTGCCGCTCAGCTATTTCATGGATCTCGCATTTGATTACGATTACTGGAAAGAACCGAATAAGACTGGTGAGTACCTTTCAAAATGGGTAAGAGAACAGTTCCCTGAATTGTCTGATGACATCAATGATGCCATCGGCAGTCTCCTTAACGATTACATCAATATGAACGGCGTAAGAAGACCGGAGGCAACTCATCCGGACACTTTCGACATTCCTTCCAATGAAGCTTTTATTGAACTCCGTAAGGCAGAGAAGATCTTAAGTGATGCTGAGAAACTTAAAGAAATTATTCCCAAGGAACTTTATGACAAGTTCTACGGGCTTGTATATTTCCCTGCGGCAGCTTCTGCCAATCTGCGTAAAATGATGGTGCTTGAAGGCATATATAACATAGTTACATCAACTGAATTCACTGTATCAGGCTATCTTGCCGCCGAGATAAGGAAGACCATAGATCTCGATAAAGAGCTTGTCAGGTTCTATAACGAGGATATGTCGGGCGGTAAGTGGAAGTACATGATGAGTTCAAAGCATGTGAATTTCCAAAACTGGAATGACGAAGGTTCGGAATATCCTGATCCTGTGATCAGGTCATTCAGAGATTCGGAAGCTTGCGCAAAAGTTGTGATAGAACGCCAAAAGAGTTTTTATGAAGGTGAATGCGCTCTTCCTGAGATGGATGTTAATGATCCGCTGGCAAGGGAAGTATATATCCTTGATGAATCACTGAACGAAGATTCCTTCAAACTTGAATATGACAATTCACTTATCTCCGTTTCTGTTGTGAAGATCACTGACGGCGCCAGCAGACTGGATATAACTCCTTCAGGCAAAGCGGGCGATACCGAATTAAGAATAGTTTTCGCAAAGCATACAGTAAACGTAAAGATCCATCTTATAGACACAAAAGCGGAAGCCGGTATCCCGTGTGTTGTAGCAGGCAAACTCTGTCTTAACTGCGATTCTTTCATCTCGAAAAACGAACCAGGCGACAGCTCTTTGCAGATAATCGATAACTACGGTCTTACCGGAAGATCTCTTAAGGCATATCCGCTTACCAAAGATTATTCTGACGGAGACGAACATCCTTCGGCAACATATGAATTTTATGTTCCGGAGAGCGGTAACTATGAGGTTGCGGTATTTGTCGCACCATCGAACAACACATTTAAAAACCGGAATCTTAGTTTTGCTCTTAAGCTGGATGGTTCATCCTATATCAAGACAGAGCTGTTCCCTGAAGGATACCTTGCAGGAAACAACAACGATCAGAACTGGTGTGAGGCAGTGCTTAATAACTACCGCGAGCTAAAGAACGGATTCTCTCTTGAAGCAGGCAAACACTGCCTTGAATACATTGTGTGTGATTCAATGGTCGTACTGCAAAAGATAGAGATCAGAAAGAAATAAAACAGAAAGCTTTTACCCTTTTAGCATATTAAGCGCATTCTTATAGCAGACTCTTTCGATGATGTCCTTAAGGATGCGCTTATCATTCGGGAATCTGCCGCGCTCGATCTCTGTTCCAAGGAAATTGCAGAAGATCCTCCTGAAGTATTCATGTCTTGTATAGGACAGGAAGCATCTTGAATCAGTGAGCATACCGGGGAAGCAGGGGAGTAAACTCTGTGTGCAGAGTGCTTTTAGGTGTTCTTCCATTCCGAGGAGATTGTCATTAAACCACCATGCGGCACCGTGTGAGATCTTTCCGGGCACAGAACCGTCGTTATAAGAACCGCAAAGTGTATCGATGACAGTGTTGTCAACGGGGTTCAAAGAGTAGATGATCATCTTCGGGAGAAGACCTTCGCTGTTGAGCTTATCCATATAACCCGTAAGTGGTGTGACAAAATCAAATGAGCCTGTAATAGTGTCGCAGCCGCAATTGACACCTGCTGTCTCAAACATGTGGGTGTTGACATTGCGCTTGCATCCGAAATGAAGCTGCATTGTCCAGCCGCGTTTTGCATATTCCCTTGCAAAGAAAAGCATCAGCTCAGTCTTGTATGAAGTGAGTTCATCCTTGTTTAATCTGCATCCGGGATCTGACAGTTTCTTTTCGAAAACGTCAGATGCATCAATGCCGTTATCTTCGGTAAACCAGATGTATTCGGTTCCGTGATCCGAGAGTCTGCAGCCCTTCGAAGCGAAAAGATCTATTCTTGAGATGAGGACATCTTTTAATTCAGCCAAAGATGAGATAGTTCTTCCTGAAGCTGATTCCAGTTTCTTAACATAATCGTTGAAGCTGACCTTTTCGATATCGACAATGTTGTCAGGTCTGAATGCGGGAAGTACCCCCGATGCAAAACCCGATTCTCTGATCCGGTCATGATATATGAGGGAATCGGCAGGATCATCAGTTGTGCAGATGAGTTCGGCTTTTGACATGGTCATAATGCTTTTTGCCGTAAGCTTGCCGGATCTCAATATCTCATTTGCTTTGTTCCATATCTCTTCGGCATTTTCCGAAGTGAGAGGTTCATAGATATCGAAATATCTTGCAAGTTCAAGACATGTCCAGTGATATAGAGGGTTACCGAATGCGGACTCGACTGACTTTGCCCACATCATGAACTTCTCTTTATCAGATGCATCGCCTGTAATGTATTTCTCATCTACTCCGCAGGTTCTCATCAGACGCCACTTATAGTGATCGCCTTTAAGCCAGAGCTCAGCAATGTTGTCGAAATGAATATCTTCCGCGATCTCTTTGGATTCAATGTGGCAGTGATAGTCAACGATCGGAAGGTCTTTGGCAAAGCTGTTGTAAAGATCTATAGCCGTATTATTTTCGAGAAGAAAATTGTCATTGATAAGGTTATTCATAGGTTTACCTCTTTATTTTTCTTTTTCGGTAATAGAATAACTAATTTTTTATGTAATCGCAATCAAAAACATGGTAGAATGTTAGTTAATGATTGAGAGGTGTTTTATATGACTTTTTCAGAGAAAGTTTTTGCTACGGGAATAGTCCCCGTAGTAGTCCTGAACAACGTTGAAGATGCTCTGCCGCTTAGCAAAGCTCTACTTAAGGGTGGCATTGATTTTATGGAGATCACGTTCAGAACGGAATGTGCTTCAGACTGTATCGAAGTCATCAGCAGGGAAGTGCCTGAGATGACAGTTGGTGCCGGTACTGTCCTCAATGTGAGTCAGGCCAGGCTCGCTGTCGGGAAAGGTGCAAAATTCATAGTATCTCCCGGACTTGATGAAGAGACGGTCAGATGGTGTCTGGATAATGATATCCCTGTTGTTCCCGGTACCGTTACTCCCACTGAGATAATGAAGGCAATATCTTTGGGGTTAAAAGTAGTCAAGTTTTTCCCGGCAGATGTCTATGGCGGTATCAAGGCGATCAAAGCTTTGTCTGCTCCGTTCGGACAGATCAAGTTCCTTCCTACAGGCGGTGTATCCGAGAGCAATCTAGGAGAATTTATCGGTAATAAGTCTGTTGCAGCAGTAGGCGGCAGCTGGGTATGCAAGAAAGACGATATCCTTAATCACGATTGGGATAAGATAACCGCTCTTTCAAGCAATGCCATTAAGATCATTAAGGAGACAAGATCATGAGCAAATATCTGACATTCGGTGAATTGATGCTTAGACTCAAGAGCCCCGGAAGAGAGCGCTTCATGCAGAGCCCTTCTCTTGAAGCAACATTCGGCGGCGGCGAGGCAAACGTGGCAGTCTCACTTGCCAATTACGGACTTGATGCAGAGTTCCTTTCTGTCATCCCTTCAAATGCAATTGGTGATGCGGCAATCGGTGAGCTTCGAAGATTCAACGTTAATACCGATAAGGTCATCAGAACAGAAGGAAGAATGGGCATCTACTATCTTGAGACAGGTGCAAACCAGCGTCCGAGCAAAGTTATATATGACCGAGCATATTCTGCGATCTCAATGTTCAAGCCCGAAGGTTATGACTGGGATTCAATCTACAAAGATGTAAAGTGGCTTCATATCTCAGGTATAACTCCGGCAATCTCCGAAGAGACAAAGGATGCTTCGATCCTCGCCGTCAAGGAAGCAAAGAAGCGCGGAATTACAGTTTCACTGGATCTTAACTACCGTAAGAATCTTTGGAAGTACGGAGTTGATGCAAAGGAAGTAATGACTGAACTTACTTCTTATTCGGATATCATCATCGCCAACGAGGAAGACTGCCAGAAGTCACTTGGATTAAAATGTGAGAGCAATGTTGAAGGCGGCAAGCTCGACCGCGAGGACTACAAGAAGCTGAGTGACTCGCTTCTCGAGAAATTCCCCAATGTAAAGAAGGTTGCGATTACATTAAGAGAGAGTAAGAGCGCAGACATCAATTTCTGGGCAGCTTCACTTAACAACGGCTCAGAGTTCATCGTGAGCCGCAAATATGAGATGTACGACATTGTTGACCGTGTAGGCGGAGGAGATTCATTTGCCGGCGGACTTATCTACGGTCTTAATGAACTTGGTTCCGACAAGGAAGCTCTTGAGTTTGCTGTTGCGGCAAGCTGTCTCAAGCATACGATTGACGGTGACTTCAACAGGGTTACGATCGATGAGGTCGAGAAGCTCGCTAAAGGCGACGGTTCAGGAAGAGTACAGAGATAAAAAACTTAAATGAATATAATTCAGGGGCTGTCTCAATCAAGCGTTGAGACAGCCCTTAGTTGCTTCCTGTTTGTGTGGCTCATCTGTCATCTGACACACAAATTTAATTTACTTATGCTTTTTGCCTTGCTAAAATAAAGACTCGGGGAAAAAGCGAGGTCTGATGAAAGGAAAAGGCTTAAGAAACATTGCCATAAAGGCAGTAGCTTTGTTGTCAGTGGCAGTATTATGCGCCGGCATAGCAGGTGCTTATGCAAGACCTGTCAAGGTTTCTGCTGATGATGACCTTTATGATTCGCTTTATGATGTATTCAGGGACAGAAGTGATGATCCGCAGAACTTCATGTCACAGGAATTGTTTATTAAGAGAATTTTCTGGAATTGCGAAGCTCTTTGGGGAATTGACTACACATATGGCAGTCAGGAACATAATCTTGGCTGTGACGGATTTGTAAGTCTTGTTTTGCGTTTAACTTTCGGCACCGTTTATGATTTCGAAAGTGACTGGAGCAATTACCGGGCAAAGTTCGATTACACAGAAGAGCACATTGTTGCCGCAAGCTATGTTGATCAGTATGAGATCTTCAGACCGGGAGGAACATCTGTTACCTGGCTTTATCACAATTATGTCAATGAACTGGTAGAACCCTTAGATGACAGAGCCTTTGTTGAAGGTATGGATAATTATGACTGGATCGAATATCTTGATGATATCGGAGCCCAGCCCGGAGATATCATGTTCTGGGATGAGGACGAAGACAATAAGTATTGGACTCACATAAGTATTTACGCCGGAATAGAAGACGGCGAAGCAGTCATGTGGCACGCTTCTTCGGTTAAGGGTTATTGCTGTAAGCAAAGCCTTGATGAGATAACATTGGACAATCAGTTCCTTGACTATTGCACCATACTGCCTATGACAGACAGACCTGCAAGGGCAGGCCTTTATGTGGATAACGGCAGCGGAAGCGGTGATTTCTCATACTCAGTATATTGGGATCACAGTACTGATTATCTTATCGGACGAATCAGCAGCGGATGTACTCTGCCCGAACAGGATTATCTGGATGATTTCCCGATATATCCGAATTATGATCATACCGCATTTGAGAGAACTCTGATTATCCGGAAAGAAGTGAGTCCTTTTGATCCTGAAAGCGGATCTGATGTGAGTGAAGAACCGATGTGGTTTCATCTGGTCATCAGGATAGAGCCGGACGATGATACAAAGGGTACACTTAAGTATGCGGTATATGGTGTTGATAATATCCGGTGTTATGGCAGCGGAGAGATAAAAGATTACGATTACCGCTCCGGCGGTCAGGTGATCCGTATAGCGGATTTCAGATAAACTTAAAACATTTTTGAGAGGCTCGAATATTAATGATTTGGGCCTGTTTTTTCACGAATTTGTAATTTTGCGGGTCATGTTTTTTATAATATAATATGCTAGTAAATTGTGCTGATAAACAGCCGGTTAATCCCGGCGCTGAAGGGGAGGACGCTTTATGGATTTTCTCGCTAAGACTAGTGACGCAGTTACCGATCTTGAACTGAGACACGCAAACACCGTAAGGAAACTTGCAAGTGAATGCCTTGTTCTCCTCGAAAATGACGGTGCTTTGCCCGTCAGAAATCCCGGGAAGATCGCACTTTTCGGAAACGGCGCAAGACATACCGTCAAGGGTGGCGGCGGCTCAGGTGAAGTTAATACCAGAGACAACATAACTATTTATGACGGTCTTATCGATGCCGGATTTGATATTACATCAGGCAGCTGGCTTGACAGATACGATGATATCTATGAGTCAAGCATCAGAGCATACATGGATAAGGTTGAGCGTATAGCCAGGGAAAGAGGCGTTCCTGCGACCAGCGTGTATTTTGAGATGGCTTTTGAAGCACCTGTTATGCCGCAGATCACTGAAGATGATTTTGCTCAGAATCCTTGTGACACAGCTATCTTTGTTATCTCACGTGATTCCACGGAGGGAAGAGACAGAAGACCTGAGAAGGGTGATTATTATCTGACTGATGAAGAGGATGCTAATCTTGATTTCATCACAGATCATTATGAGAAGACGATCGTTCTCCTTAATGTCGGCGGTGTTATCGACATGTCCCAGTTAAAGCACCGTCCGGGAATTAATGCCATCCTGCTCGTAGGTCAGGTAGGTAACCAGACCGGATACATTGTTGCAGACTGTATCACGGGAAAGACCAATCCTTCAGGAAAGCTTGTTGATACATGGGCAAGATCATATGAGGATTATCCTTTCGCCAATGAGTATTCCAGCCTTAACGGCAATACAGATGATGAGTTCTACAGAGAGGGAATCTATGTAGGATACAGATATTTTGATTCGTTCGGAATCATGCCGCTTTATCCTTTCGGATACGGAAAGTCATATACGACATTCTCAACTGAGGTTATCAGCGTAACCCAGGAAGGAACGGATATTAAAATCTGGGTCAAAGTTACGAATACCGGAACGGAGTTTGCCGGAAAACAGGTTATTCAGGTTTATTTCTCTGCACCGGAAGGAGAGATCGACAGACCTTATCAGGAACTTGCAGGCTTTGCAAAAACTGATCTTATTGAACCGGGTGACAGCAGAAATGTTGAAGTTGTTATCCCGATCGATAATTTTGCCTGCTTTGATGATTATTTCCCTGCAAAGGTAATTCCCGAAGGTGATTACATTATCAGAGTAGGTACAAGTTCGCGCGAAACGAAGATCGAAGCTGTGCTGAATGTTCCTGAGACTGTTATCAAAGAAAAATACGACAGGCTCCTTGAAGATGATCAGAGATATGCTTTTGAAGATCTGAAAAATCCCGGAACGGGAAAAGCTGCTCACCAGGCTGTTGAAGAGGCTCAGCTCGCTAATTGCTCAAGAAGATTTACACTCGATCTTTCACGTGTCAGACGAAGCGTTATAAGGTATAGAGGTGTATGCGAGACACAGGTTGATTCCAGAAGAGATGAGGTCCTCACATTAGGATCCGTAATAGGACGTAATGCCGGAGTCGGTGAGTTCGTTGCACAGTTCTCCTTGGAAGAATTATCAGAACTTCTCGTCGGAAATTACATAAAAGAAGGATTCGAAGATATCGTATTCTCTTCTGCTATGCATGTGCCCGGTGCTGCTGCCGAGACTACTTCGCGCTTTGAAGCCAAGAGAAGACTCCATCCTCTGGTTATGGCAGACGGCCCTGCCGGATTAAGACTTCAGCCTCATTTCAAGGCAACCCGTGAAGGTGATCTCTTAAGAGGCGGAGAGATATTCGGTCTTATTAAGAATGATTTCCCGGAAGATACTCCTGAAGATGCAATTGATTACTATCAGTACTGCACAATGATCCCGGTTGCGACTCAGCTTGCGTGCACTTGGAACCTTGATCTTATCGAATCTTTAGGACGTCTTGTCGGTGAAGAGATGGAGGAATTCGGAGTTCAGCTCTGGCTTGCTCCAGGAATGAATATTCACAGAAATCCTTTGTGCGGAAGAAACTTCGAATACTATTCCGAGGATCCTCTGGTTACCGGTCTTTGCGCCGCTTCTGATACAAAGGGTGTTCAGTCTGTTGACGGCAAGGGCGTAACAATTAAGCATTTTGCCTGCAACAACCAGGAAGACAACAGAATGTTCAGCAACTCTCACGTTTCCGTAAGAGCTTTGCGCGACATGTATCTGAGAGGATTTGAGATAGCCGTTAAGCTTTCACAGCCGTTCTGTGTAATGACATCTTATAATCTTCTCAATGGAATCCATACAGCAAATAATTACGAGCTGATCCAAAGCGTGCTCAGAGATGAGTGGGACTATGAAGGTGCGGTCATGACCGACTGGTTCTCATCTTTCGAAGATGTTGAATTCTTAGGATATGATGAGAAAAAACTAAAGTATCCGCCGGCTTTCTCGAGATTATGCGTATATGCCGGATGTGATATGCAGATGCCCGGATGCGCAAAGAATGCAGAGGATATAGTTACTGCAGTTCATAACGGCAGACTCACATTAAGTGATGTTCAGAATGCCGCGATGAACATTGTGCGACTTGCGATCAAATGCTTGTAATACAGGAGACAGATGAACGAAGTATTTGATTCGGAATTTATTAGTGTTGAGTACAAGAAGGACGATAATATCGTCCTTGTTGTATTGAAGGGCAATGTAATAAGAGATGACTTCAGAACGCCCATGATGCATGCTGCCGATATGGTCATGCGCCATTCGTGCAAGGTCATGGCTGTTGATATCAGGACTGATCTTGAGATGAGTGAGAATGATATTGCCTGGAGTAAGAAAGTTCTTTTTTCGAATCTGAAAAAGAGCGGACTCGAAACACTGGTCCTGATCTGCGGCAACGACAATGATGTGGCCGGTAAGTGCGCAGCATTTTGTGAGGACAGATTCAAGACCGCCATATGCAGAGATTATGATGAGGCAAAAAAGTATTTTGATGATCATGTCTCATCTTCAGACAATGGTGATTCAGAAGATTCAGGTGAAGACGAATTCGATTCCATGACACGTGAAGAAGCTCTTAAATATATGGGGCTTGAACCTGACGCGGATATAAAGATGATCGATGACAGATTCTGGCAGATGTCCAAACTCTACAGGGGCAAGGATGATCCCGAATCAGTAAGGATGGAGGACGAGATATCCGCTGTCTATGATATTGCTTCCGGAAGACGTGACCGCAGACTGAAAGAAGAGCAGCAAAGAGTATCTGAGCCGATGTATTTCGGAAGATACAAGAGCGACTGGAAAAACATAATCCACTACAATTGGAAGAACTTCCTGCTCGGTGCAGTGGTCGTGATTTCCGCAATTCTCGTAATCATCGGTCTGGTTAACAATACCAGGAGTGACTGTTCCGTAATTGTATTCGGCCACATGCTCCTGGATGACACTTATATGCGTGAGTCATTGGAAGCACAGGGCATCAAGAGACCTTATATCGGTATGGCTGATATTGTTGTTCCCAACGATCAGAATATACCGCCGCAGGAATACGGCAATGAGACTTTTAATGCGATGTTCTATACAAATCCGGATGTCCTTATCTCCGACAAGGAGTCCTACGGTTATTATTTCAGCACATTCAAAGATATAGGACCTCTTAAAGACAGGATCTGGGATGGGTTGACTGAAGAGGCAAAAGCCGGTGTCGTTCCTGTCTATATGACAGAACAGGAAGCTGTTGAATACACAAACAGGCTTTATCTTGAATATGGTATGGGAGATGAGGAGATAAGAGACCCATCTGAGTTTTCTGATGAGCCTGTGCTTATCGGTTTTCAGATACCTGATGAGGATACATGCTTAAACCTCGGTATAGAAGCTAAGTGGATGACAAGAAAGACTTCACTTGTTTTCGGTCAGTGCATAAACAGCAAAAATGACGATCAGGCCGTACTTGTAATTACTACCCTGATCAATGCGGCATTTGAAAAAGATTAATTAAGTCCTGTTGCATTGAAAAGCAGCTTCAGTTCGCTTCCGGTAAGCGCCCTGAAAGTTCCGCACTCATCTAATCCCTCAGATATCTTTATTCCGGCGAGTTCGATTCTTCTGAGAGTAATTACTTCCTTTTCGAAATGGGCGAAGATCCGTCTTACTTCATGCGTTTTTCCTTCGTGAAGTGTAAGAAGGGCACGGAGAGAACCGTCTTCATACGGTTTGGCAGGTTTTAGTTCGGCAGGAGCTATATCCTCGCTGTAACCCTTGTCTCTGATAGTAAAGCCGGATGCGATAGCGGCTATCTCCGAATCTTTCCACTCAAGGCCTCTGTAAGTTGCAAGGTAAACCTTCGGAACTTCGTATTTAGGTGACTGGAGACGGTGAGAGAGCTCTCCGTCGTTTGTGATTATAAGCAGTCCCGAAGTATGGTAATCAAGTCTGCCGACGGGTGAGAGTTTTTTGGACATCAGTTCGGATGGAATGTAATCAGCAACGCAGGGGAGACGCTTGTCTTCCATTGCAGTCAAAACCCCGTCAGGTTTATCTAACAGATAGTAGAGTTTTGTCTGGCAGTTGATCTCCTGACAGTCGTAGATGATGCTGTCATTTTCGGTTACATGAAAAGAAGCATCAGTTACTATGGTACCGTTAACCTGTACGATACCGTGAGAGATCCTGTCCCTGATCTGTGATCTTGTGCCTAAACCGCTGTTTGCAAGTAATCTGTCCAATCTCATGAGATTATTATAACTCATAGGGTATAATTGAAGAGATCTTGAAAGGTTATATTATGGAAATAATCAATATCGAACAGGGACACCCGACTGTACAGCAGGCAATGGTCAAGCTTCAGAACGGGATTTACAGGGCGAGGGCAACAGGAAAGCCGTTTGCCAAGATAGTCCACGGCTATGGATCTTCAGGCTCCGGCGGTGCGATAAAGCAGGCATTGGGTATGGAACTTAGAAAATACATATCCCGCGGCATGATAAAGTCTTATTGTCCGGGAGAAGACTTCGGTCCGTTCTCATCTTCCGGAAGGAATATGAGTTCAAAGCATCCTGAGGTGTCCAGAGACCGCGACTGGGGTCTGCAAAATGACGGGATCACAGTCGTTATGTTCAAGTAAGAGGTAGATATGTCAGACGATTTTGAGGCTAAATGGGAGTCATTTGAGACGAAATGCAGGAACTGCAGGAACTGCGGTTTGAGAGACGGTGCGACCAATGTCGTCATATACAGGGGCAGCAGAAAGGCTCCTTTGATGATAATAGGTGAGGCGCCCGGTGAGAACGAGGATATCCAGGGCCTTCCGTTTGTCGGAAGATCAGGACAGCTCCTTCAAAACCTTCTGGGCAGCTATGGTTTTACTAATGATGACTACCATATCTGTAATATTGCCAAGTGCAGACCACCTCAGAACAGGCGTCCGACGCCTGAGGAGATCCATGCCTGCAAGCCTCTGCTCGCCGAACAGTTTCTGCTTGTAAGGCCAAAAGTGATCCTTCTTTGCGGCTCTACGGCTTACGAGGGCTTTTTCGGGAGCAAGCCGGTCATGCATGATGTAAGAGGCCGCTTTATCGAGAAAAACGGCTACTATATCATGACGACCTATCACCCGGCTTATGCGCTCAGAAATCCCGCAAATAAAATGCCTATATATGAAGATATGGGTAAAGTAAGGCAGAAACTTACCGAGATCGGAGCAATGCCTCCAATAGATCCTGTAAAAGAGTGAAGAAACTGTATTGATTTTCAGAAATCACTTTGCTATAATTCGTGAGTTGCAAAACTCATTGCCGAATTGTGTAACGGTAGCACACCGGTCTCTGACACCGTTTGTCAAGGTTCGAATCCTTGTTCGGCAGCCAAATATCGAAACCGTCCTGTAAGTGATATCACTCCGGACGGTTTCTTTTTTTGTCCCTGAAGCTTTGAGCCTGTATGAATTGCTTTTTCGTGATGATATAATCCCTTTGTTATGAAGAATTCCTGTTTACATAGGAGGAATATTATGAAGAAAAAGATTGTAAGCGGTATCCTTGCCTGTTCAATGGTGCTTGGCCTGGCTGCATGTTCCAAGCCGGAACCGACAGATACTGAAGTCCCTGAGACAACAGAGCCGGAGACAACTGTTGAGACCGAACCCACATATGACCCTGATTCGATCATGGGATTCAATATGATCGACAATGGCGATTTTGCTTCATCAGATCATGCGTGGAACACATATTTTGAAGGCGGTGACGGAGTTCTTTCTGTTAACGGAAAAGGTGAACTTCAGCTGGATATAAAGAAGATCGGAAGCGTCAACTGGGCTAACCAGATCTATTATGACGGATTCAGTATATATAAAGACTGTACATATGTTATGCAGTTTGATTGTTATGCAACAATAGAACGTGATGTAGAGTACAGGATCCAGATCAATGGCAGTGATTATCATCCGTATAATATTGATACTATTCACGTTACAACGGAAGTCCAGCATTTTGAATATACATTTACTATGGAAGAGGAAAGTGATCCGGCTCCGCGCCTTTGTTTCAATATGGGTAAGTTTGATGGTCTTGATAATGTAGAGCATTCAGTCATGTTTGATAATATTGATCTCAGATGTATTGATGATTCCGGTTATGTTGCAGGCGGTGTGGCAGGTGCTCCCGTTTCAACTATCAACATCAACCAGGTAGGTTATCTTACAGAGGGCTACAAGGTCGCTGTTTTGAATGGCGATGCTATTTCGGATAAGGCTTCTGTAGTTGATTGTGCTTCCGGCAACACAGTATATGAAGGAGATGTTGAAGCTGCTTCATTTAATGAAGGCACAGGAAGAGATGAAGCAAGGTTTGATTTCACCGGCGTAACAACACCCGGCACATATAAGATCGTTTCCGGAGATCAGGAATCCTATGAGTTTGTGATCTCAGATGATGTTTATGATGATGCGTTCAAGGCAACGCTCCGTATGTTCTATCTGCAAAGATGCGGTGTGGAACTTACAGGCGATCTTGCAGGAGAGTATGCTCACCCTGAATGTCATACCGGAGAGGCAACGATCTACGGAACAGATACATCGATTGACGTGTCTGGCGGATGGCATGATGCAGGCGATTACGGCAGATATGTCGTAACCGGAGCCAAGTCTGCTGCAGATCTCATGCTCGCTTATTCGCTTTATCCGGATGCGTTTGATGATGATCTCGGAATACCGGAATCCGGCAATGGTATACCTGATGTTCTTGATGAAGTAAGATTTGAGCTTGACTGGCTCTTTAAGATGCAGGCTTCCGACGGCGGTGTATATCACAAGGTAACATGCGCTAATTTCCCTGCATTCGTTATGCCTGAAGAAGAGACTGAAGAGCTCATAGTATGTCCTGTTTCCACAACGGCTACAGGTGATTTCGCAGCGGTAATGGCATTGGCTTCTCATATATATGCTGATATTGATTCCGACTTCTCGGCTAAGTGTCTTGATGCAGCAGTTGCTGCCGCAGACTATCTTGATGCTCATCCTGATTATGAAGGAGCCGTTAATCCGGACGGAATCGCTACAGGTGAGTATCCTGACGGAAATGATGCTGATGAGAGACTGTGGGCATACGCAGAGCTATTCAAGGCTACGGGCGACTCCGGGTATGATGATAAGTTCAGCGGACTTGCAGGTTCAGGTGTTCCCAACGCAGGTGATCTCGGCTGGCAGGGTGTAGGCGCATATGCTGCTTATGCATATCTCTCAGCTTCATCGAAGGGCAAGATCTATGATGTAGTACTTACAAACTTCACGAGCGGTCTTTCTGATATCGAGTCTGCAACAGCTGCTGACAGCTATCACTCTTCACTTAAGGAGTATCCTTGGGGAAGCAACATGACCATCGCAAACAATGGTATGTATTTCCTGCTTTGTGATGCTGTTAAGGGTGATAACAAGGGCGACAAGATCGCAAGATCACAGCTTGACTATCTCCTTGGTACAAACGGAACTGGTTACTGCTTCCTTACAGGTTACGGCACGGTATCTCCCGAATCACCTCACCACAGACCTTCTGAGGCAACAGGAAGTACGGTTCCCGGAATGATCGCAGGTGGTCCTAACCAGAATCTTGAAGATCCTTATGCCCAGAATGTATTGGCCGGCACTGCTCCTGCGCTTTGCTATGCAGACAACGATCAGGCTTATTCATTAAATGAAGTTGCGATCTACTGGAATTCACCTGTCGTATTCCTTTTCGCATACGTTCAGAGCAATATCTGACAAGAGCTGATCAGAAGTTTTACGGGGGCTGTCTCAGAATATGAGAAGCCCCCGTTTCTTATGCTAAAATATCAAAAAGCACCACTGTTAAGGAGACTTGCTGTTTATGGATGCATCTTATTATGACCTTATATTCAAGAGAAAATCTTTTCACAGATATGGCGAACCTGACGGCAAGAAGATCAGTCAGGAGGAACTCAATGAGATATCTGAGATGTGGTATAAGTTCATTCCGCTGTTTGAAGGAATAAAGACAAAGATCAAGATCGTTCCGGGCAGTCAGACGAGCTGCAACAGGGGAGAAGAGTACTGCATTCTCATCTACAGTGAGAAAAAAACCGGATATCTTCAGAACATCGGTTATATCGGCGAGCAGCTCGACCTGTATCTTACGGGTAAGGGAATAGGTACGCTCTGGTTCGGCGTCGGAAGAACCAAGGAGAGAAGGTATGAAGGACTTGAATACGTTATCATGATGGCCATAAGGAAGATCGATGACGATTCCAAATTCCGCACGCCCGGTGATCTTTCGACTTTTAACAGGGTTCCTGTTGAAGAATTCTGGGAAGGTCCTGCGATCGGAGATGTTACGGAAGTGGTAAGGCTTACTCCGACAGCGTGCAATATTCAGCCCTGGAAGGTAGTGAATAAGGGCGACGGGACTCTGGATGTATACAGGTACAGACGTCCGGGCAGGCACGGAATAATACCTCCGTTCAGGCTTGCATATTTCGGGAGTATCGATATCGGCATCTTTATGCTGTTCCTTGATATATGCCTGGAGCATAAAGGTATTGCATATGAAAGAACGCTTTCACCTGATGACGGTAACTTTAACAGACTCAATCTCAATGCAGTTTACAAACTGAAGATATGAGTTGCCCGCGAAAACGATATACTTTAATATATTCACGGCTTTATTTTGGATAATTCAGGCAGGTATTTGATGAGAAAGATATTAGTCGCCAATGATGACGGAATCACTTCTGACGGAATAGCACGACTTGCTGCGGTTGCAAAGAAATTCGGTGAAGTCTGGGTCGTTGCTCCGCAAAGGCAATACAGCGCAAATTCACATGCGGCAAATTTCTGGACTCCTCTTGAAGTATGGCCCGTCGATTTTCCTGTTGAAGGCGTACATGCCTATGCGACTTCGGGAACGCCGTCAGACTGCGTATGCGTTGCGATAAACGCGGTAATGCCGGGCAAGCCTGATCTTGCTTTTTGCGGTATCAATGCGGGCTATAATGTTTCTTACGGCATACAGTATTCTGCTACATGCGGTGCCGCGTTTGAAGCCGCATGTCATGGAGTTCATACGATAGCTTTCTCGGAACATCATGAAGCTACGCATGTTGTAACCGACAAGTATATTGAAGAGATCGCTCAGGAACTGATCGGTAAACCGCTTGATCAAAATGAGATATGGAACGTTAATTTCCCGGGATGCACTCTTGAGGAGTTCAGGGGCAAGAAGTACGGTTGTGTTGTATCACAGAGTGATTTTTATGCCGGGAGATATAATGTTGTCTCCAAAGACGGCGACAAGGTCACGTATCAGATAGAATTCGATCTTCAGTGGAAGGGCAGTGAGAACACGGATCTCGGTGCGGTAATAAACAACTATATCTCTATTGGCAAAGTTAAGAATTACAGCTAAAGGTTAAGTATGGATACAATAAAGAACAGCAAGTCTCTAAGTATTCTGGTGATAACGGTCATTTATATTTTGGCATCTGTTCTCGGTGTATTCATTTATGTAAAGCTGCCGCTCCCTTTTTGGGCTTCGCTGTTACTGGCAGATGTTGCATCTACTGTGTTTGTATTCATCTTCAGTCTTATATTCAAAAACGCTTCGGTCTATGATCCTTACTGGAGTGTTCAGCCGGTTATAATAGCCTTTGCATTTGCGATGTTCAGCAGGCTTACATTGGCATCTGTTTTGGTCCTTATATCGGTTACATACTGGGGCATCAGGCTTACGGGAAACTGGGTATATACATTCGGAGGTCTGAAGAATCAGGACTGGCGTTATACAAAGCTTGATAAAGATACGGGAAAATTCTATCCGCTTATAAACTTTACCGGTATCCATATGGTGCCGACTCTTGTTGTATATGGAGCAACTCTTCCGGCAGTCTTTCTGATCAGGGAGGAGACCGGAGCTAATGCCGGAAGTTTTATCGGAACTTTCATCTGTATCGGAGCTGCTACCTTACAGCTCATTTCAGATATTCAGATGCACAGATACAGAAAGAGCGGTACAAAGGGACTTATCAACACTGGTCTTTGGAAATATGCGAGACACCCTAACTATCTTGGCGAGATACTGATGTGGTGGGGTATAGGTATTCAGGCTGTTTCTGTAATGCCTTCACGCTGGTATCTATTTGCCGGAGCCATAGCGAATACAATACTTTTCTTTACAGTCAGTATCCCTATGGCAGATAAAAGACAGTCTTCCAAACCGGGCTACTCCGGGTATCATGCCAGAACCAGAAGCCTTCTGCCTTTGCCTAAAAGAAGCGCCTAACCCTTATTCTTTTATATGATACAATGACGGGACAGAAATTCTTCGTGAGAGAATAGATTCTTATATATGGAATTATCAGATGATAAGACAGTAATAAGAAAGTATTGCTTAGGTATATAAGGAAAAAAGAGAAAACAAAGAGGCAGCTGATGCGTGATTTTACGGTAACCAAATCCCAGGACGGGCTTCATGTAGTTAAGGCATCCCAGGAAGCATTTCCGCAACTCAAATCTGCGGACCTTTTCCATGCTCTTAAAAGACGTGATATAAGGATCGACGGCAAAAAGATCAATAAGGATATTGCCGTAAAGACCGGAAATGTGGTTGAGATATGGCTTCCTGATGATCTTTTCGAAGCAAAAAAGGAATCCGGTCCTGTTAAAGCACAGGAACCGATGTTTGATATAGTAGCAGAAACAAAAGGCCTTCTCATTGTCAACAAATCACAGGGAATTGCGGTCCACTCGGGAAAGAGCGACATTGAAGACACTCTTATTGATCAGATCCGGAATACCACCAAATTCAAGGAAGCAGAACTCTGCCACAGGATCGATATGAATACGGGAGGTCTCGTTCTCATCGCCAAGAACAAGCAGGCTTTGGCAGATTGTGTGGAACTTTTCAAGAACGGTCTTGTAACCAAGCGGTACAGGGCGCTTGTGTTGGGTGAGCCTGATGAAGGTGTGCCTGCTGTCGGAAGTGACGGAACGATCTATAAGGAAGTTACGGGCTATCTCGAAAAGACAAAGGCCGGCAAAGTCTATATCCACGACGAAAAGCAGCCGGGAGATCTTGACATAGCCACAAAATACAGGATACTTAAGACTTTTGAGAATGCCGGGCCTGACGGCGAGAGCGTATCCGATCTTGAGCTGGAGCTTGTTACAGGAAGAACACATCAGATCAGGGCCCAGTTCGCTCATTTGGGACACCCGGTAATAGGTGACGGTAATTACGGCAGGAACAAGGTCAACATGCACTTTGAGTCGGTTGACGGCAAAAAGGTCAGATATCAGCAGCTCTTCTCATGTCAGATCCTATTCGGCAGGATCCCGAAGAACAATCTCCATGTTGACGTGTCAGGTAAAACTTTTAAAATAAGACCAGACTACAAAGTTCGCCTTAAATAAGGAAGAAGGATATAAATGACTGATAACAGACCGATCGGAATTTTCGATTCAGGTATCGGAGGACTGACGGTTCTCAGAGAGATACTGAATACAGTGCCCGGTGAGAGCACTATCTATTTCGGTGACAATTCGAGAGCTCCTTACGGTACAAAATCGAAGAGCACGATAATCCGTTACTCTCTTCAGAATATGAAGTTCCTTGAGAGCAAAGACGTCAAGATGATCGTCGTTGCCTGTAATACTGCGAGTGCATATGCTTATGAGGAATTAAGGTCAAGAGCAAAGGTTCCGGTTGTTGAGGTGGTAACTCCGGGTGCAGATGAAGCCTGCCGTGCCACAAAGAACGGAAAGATCGGGATCATTGCCACCAAAGGTACGATCTCAACGGGAGTATATAAGGCCGCAGTCGAAAAGCGTGCCCTTGAACTTGGCTTGAAAGATATCGAAATATATCAGCAGGCCTGTCCTTTGTTTGTCTCTCTGGCGGAGGAAGGCTGGTGGGATACGGAGATTACCAGACTTACGGCAGAAGAATATCTGAAGCCTTTGAAGGCGGCGGGCGTTGACACCCTTGTCATGGCCTGCACCCATTATCCGTTGCTTTCCAGGGTGATAGGCGAAGTAATGGGAAGTAATGTTGTTCTGGTCAATACAGGTGTGGCTACGGCCAAAGTTGTTAAAAACCTTCTTGAATCAAACGGAACCGCTTCCGGTACGGATGCTTCAGGCTGTGTAAGAGAGTTCTATACAAGCGATGAGCCTGAACTGTTCGAGCAGGTCGCTGCTCCGTTCCTTGGAGAAGGGCTTCCTTCCGGAACAAAGCATTTTACGACTGACAAGTATGAGGTGGATGTCTGATGAAGAATAAAAAAGATGACCAGTGTCTTTTCGTGGTCAGATCGGGAATGTATAACGAGCCCCTTACCACAAAGGGAACCGTCGGGGAAGAAGGCGGAAGGACCGTCTATACCTGGACCGAAAAGCATAACGAGAACGAAAAAGAAACACATTTCACTCTGACACTTATTAAAAATGAGTCCAAAGCCATTGTAATAAGGAATGGTGATGTTACTTCAAGAATGGTTTTCGAGTCCGGAAACAAGACGAAGAGCACGATGAATACGACATTCGGCCCCATAGAAGTGGTTATAGATACTGAATATATCAACTTCCCGGGAGGCCTGATCGACGGGGCTGAGATCAGTTATACACTCGATCCGGACAGCGGAGATCCGATAAGAAATATCTTTTCGATAAAAAGGCTCTTGCAAAACGAAGAAATATAAGGTATTATCTTCAAGCATTTGTGAAAAGAAAGAGGTGAAGATGAATGGCACATCCGAAGCGTAAATGGTCGAAGGCAAGGACTGCACGTCACAGAAGCGCATGGAAACTTAACATGCCGGGTCTCGTTGAATGTCCCCAGTGTCATGCTAAGATGCTTCGCCGCACGGTCTGCAAGAACTGCGGTTACCTGGATGGAAAACAGGTTATCAAAGTCGGCGACGAGATTTGATGTAATAAGAAGTATTTAGTTAACGAGGCGGTGTTTGGAATAAAGGCACTGCCTCTTTTTTTGCAAAAGGAAGGAACTGCGGCATGAGCAAACCGGTTGTGGCAATAGTGGGAAGGCCTAATGTAGGCAAATCCTCATTGTTCAACACTATCTATGGAGAGCGTATCTCCATTGTTCATGACACCCCCGGTGTCACGAGAGACCGTATCTATGCAGAGACTTCCTGGTGCGGAAGAGACTTCATTATGATCGATACGGGCGGTATTGAGCCCGACACGGGAGATGACATTATATTGCAGCAGATGCGCGTTCAGGCGGAGATCGCGATCGAGACTGCAGATGTCATCTTATTTATGTGTGATCTCAAGAGCGGACTTACAGCGGCCGACAGCGATATAGCTATGATGCTCAGAAGAGCAGGTCGTCCTGTTGTTGTATGCGTAAACAAGTCTGACTATGTAGGTGATCCGCCGCCGGAGTTCTATGAATTCTACAATCTCGGACTTGAAGACGTCTGTGCGATCTCAGCTGCTCACAAGCTGGGACTCGGTGAGATGCTCGACCTTATCGTATCGAAATTCCCGCCGGCTGACGAAAATGAAGGGAAGGACGAGACCATAAGAGTTGCCGTTATCGGCAGACCTAATGCAGGCAAGTCTTCCTTATCCAATAAGCTTGCCGGGGCCGAAAGAAGTATCGTATCCGATATTGCGGGCACGACCCGTGATACCATTGACTCTCTTATCGAGAATGAATACGGTTCATTTACCATCGTTGACACAGCCGGCATGCGCAAGAAGGGCAAGATCGAAGATGTTATCGAGCGTTATTCGATGGTAAGAGCTCTTGCCGCAGTTGACAGGGCAGATGTCTGTGTCATCCTTATTGATGCCGAAAAAGGCGTAACTGAGCAGGATGCAAGGATTGCCGGCCTGGCACACGATAATGGCAAGGCTTCGGTAATAGTCATTAACAAGTGGGACTTAATCGATAAGCAGACCGGGACCCTGGAAGAGATGACCAAGATCGTTAAACAGCGCCTTCCTTTTATGGATTATGCCCCCGTGCTGTTTATCTCGGCCAAGACAGGTCAAAGGGTTGATAAGCTTTTCGGACTTATAAAGACTGTTTATGAGAATTCAAAGAAGCGCCTTACCACAAGCGTGCTTAACCGCATGATCTCCGAGGCAGTAACGCAGGTTCCGACACCTCAGGACAAGGGCAGGCATCTGCGTATCTATTATGGTACACAGGTATCCGTTCAGCCGCCCACGTTCGCATTGTTTGTAAACGACAAGGAATTGTCGCATTTCTCCTATGAGCGCTATCTCGAGAATCAGCTCAGAAGAAACTTCGGATTTGAAGGTGTTCCTATCCGTCTCCTTTTGCGTAATAAGAATGGCGAAGAAGACTGATATTTTGTGAAATATCACAGTCACTAATCCGGGCGTTTCAGTAGCAAAATATTACTCGGTTTTAATTAATAATTATTAGAAGTATCAGCAACGCATCAACTGATCTATTTTTTACGGAGATTTTTATGGCAGTCAAAACTATCGAGAACTTAAGAAACATCGCAATCATCGCACACGTTGACCATGGTAAGACAACGATCGTTGACTCAATGCTCAAGCAGGCAGGAGTTTACCGTGAGAACGAGGCAGTCGTTGAGCAGGTAATGGATAGCAACGACCTTGAGCGAGAGAGAGGAATCACGATCCTTGCAAAGAATACGGCAATCGATTACAAGGGAATCCGTATCAATGTCGTAGATACTCCCGGCCACGCTGACTTCGGCGGTGAGGTAGAACGTGTACTTAAGATGGTTGACTCCGTTCTTCTCGTAGTTGACGCTTTTGACGGTCCTATGCCTCAGACAAGATTCGTTCTTCACAAGGCATTGGATCTTGGCCTTAAGCCGATCGTCTGCATCAACAAGATCGACCGTCCTGATGCAAGACCTCTTGAAGTAGTTGATATGGTTCTTGATCTCTTCATCGAACTCGGTGCTGACGATGAGCAGCTCGAATTCCCCGTTGTTTATACTTCAGGTAAGACATGCGTAGCTACACTTGATCTCAAGGAGTACGAGGAGGGCAAGCAGCTCGACTTCACACCTCTCCTTGATACAGTTGTTGAATACACACCCTGTCCTGTAGGCGATCCTGAGGGTCCTATGCAGCTTCTCGTATCCAACATCGATTCAGATCCTTATATCGGCAGAATCGGTGTAGGAAGAGTCGAGAGAGGTACTATCAAGCAGGGTGAGAATGTTGCGCTTGTTACATACGGTGAAGAAGGCAAGAGAAATGCAAGAGTAGTTAAGCTCTTAAGATTCCACAATCTCGGTCGTGAGGAAGTTGAATCCGCATCAATAGGTGAGATCGTATGCGTTGCAGGTATCGCAGATATCAATATCGGTGACACTCTTTGTGATGCTGCTGTGCCTGAGCCGCTTCCGTTCGTTAAGATCGACGAGCCTACTATTGCCATGACATTCTCTGTCAACGACAGCCCGTTCGCAGGTCAGGAAGGTAAGTTCGTAACATCACGTCATTTAAGAGACAGACTTTTCAAGGAGATCGAGACAAACGTTTCCATGAGAGTCGAAGAGACAGATACAACAGAAGCATTCATCGTTAAGGGAAGAGGAGAGCTTCATCTCTCAGTTCTTATCGAGACCATGCGCCGTGAAGGATATGAGTTCCAGGTTAGTAAGCCGAAGGTCATCATGCAGGAGATCGACGGTGTTCTCTGCGAACCTGTTGAAGAACTTGTAATCGACGTTCCTGAGGAATTTGTAGGTCCTGTTATGGAGAAGATCGGAAAGCGTAAGGGTGAGCTTCTCAACATGCTTCCTCCTACCAAGGGATATACACGTTTGGAATTCAAGATCCCTTCAAGAGGACTCCTCGGTTACCGTACCGAGTTTTTGACCGACACTAAGGGCAATGGTATAATGAACTCCGTTATCTCGGGCTTTGAACCCTTCGCAGGTGAGATCGAGACGAGAGGTCAGGGAGTGCTTGTGGCATTCGAGACCGGAACGGCTGTAACCTACGGATTATACAATGCTCAGGATAGAGGTGCACTCTTCATCGGAGCAGGCACACCGGTATATGAAGGCATGATCGTAGGTATCAATCCAAAGCCTGAGGATATTACCGTAAATGTCTGCAAAAAGAAGCATGTTACCAACATGCGTTCGGCAGGAGCTGACGATGCTATGCGTCTTACTCCTCCGCTTACTTTCTCCCTTGAGCAGTGCCTGGAATTTGTCGAAGATGATGAGCTTTGTGAGGTAACTCCCCAGAACATCAGACTTCGCAAGAAAATACTTAATAACGATCTTCGCGCCAAGACTCTTGCCAAGCAGAAGAAGGACGCCTGATCGGTTTAAATCGGGGGATATTTGTAGCTGATGTTATCCGGCAAGGTCAGGGTTGCTTTAAGGATATTGATAATCCTTGTACTGCTGTTCGGATTTGCCGTAGGCGGAGTATATGTAGGCTATAACTATGTCATTTCCCAGGATAAGCGATTCAATACTCTTAAGGCTGATATTGAGGCCGGCAAGTACAATATCAAGGCTGACACCGAAGGTGCCGTAACTATCGTCATCAAGAGCGGTGACTCCACATCTGATATTGCTGAGAAATTATATGATCAGGGACTTATCACGAATAAGTTCCTGTTCTCCATTATCAGCAAGCTCAACGGTTTTGATGGAGCTTATGTTGCCGGTACTCACTACCTTTTAAAAGGCTTCTCATACGACGAGCTCATGTATTTCCTTACTCTTGAGCCGGCTGCAGTTAAGGTTACCATTCCTGAGGGTTCCACATATTACGATGTTAAGCGGATCCTTCATGAAGCGGGACTTAACTTTGATGATGCGGAATTCGACAAGTGCATGAATTCGCCGAATCTTTTCGTCGACTATGAATTTGTATCCCAGATTGATATTAAGGAAGGAAGAGACTTTATCCTTTCAGGTTATCTCTATCCCGATACATATTATTTCGATGTTAATGCAAGTCCTGAATCCATTATCAGAAGGTTCCTTAATAATACACAGAGCAAGCTTTACGATGAGTATTATGTCAGAGCAGAAAGACTCGGATATTCGATGGATGAGATAATAACTCTCGCTTCCGTCATCCAGATGGAGACGGGCAGACCTTCTGACATGATGCTTATCTCTGCGGTATTCCATAACCGTCTTGATTCAGATGACGAGGATATGAGATATCTGGGTTCATCTGCAACGATCAATTATCTTGTCGAGATGAATGGCGGAAAAGCGTCTATCCTTCATACTGATGCCGAACTCAGCATTAACAGTCCGTATAATACATATACACATCAGGGACTTCCTCCGGGACCTATCTGTATGCCCGGAATAGATGCTATCTCAGCAGCTCTGTATCCTGAGCCGAACTGCAATTACATGTATTTCTGCGCTACCGGTATTGACGGCGGCACAGCTTATGCAACAACGCTTTCTCAGCATGAGGATAATGTTGAGAAGTACAGAGAGAACTGGGTAAGGGCTGAAGAGACTGAGGAGACTTCCGAGGAGACAACAACAGAGAGCAGCGGACTTGTAATCGTTCCCGATACTTGATCTTCGAAGCATAATCAATCTGGCCATGAAAGGGAAGTAATATGGGTTACGACCGTTCACATTTCGAGATATTAAGTCCTGCCGGCAATCCCGACAAACTGCGTGCTGCCGTTGAATACGGTGCAGATGCAGTATATCTGTCCGGCCAGAGTTACGGACTTCGCGCTTTCAGTGATAATTTCAACGAAGAAGAGATGAAAGCCGGAATAGCATATGCTCACGAACACGGAGTGAAGTGTTATGTAACGCTAAATGTCATGCCGACTGAAGAAGATCTTTCAGGTCTTGAACATGCGGTCACATTTGTCGGCAAAGAGAGCGGTGCCGATGCGGTCCTGATCTCTGATCCTGGAGTATTTACCATGGCGCGCACATTGTGTCCTGATCTTGAGATCCATATCTCGACACAGGCAAGTGTTACTAACAGTGCAGCTTGCAATTTCTGGGCATCTCAGGGCGCGAAAAGGATCGTCCTTGCCCGTGAAGTGTCTCTTGAGCAGATAAAGAAGATCCGTAAGGCGATTCCGTCTGATGTTGAGCTTGAATGCTTTATCCACGGGGCTATGTGTGTTTCCTATTCAGGAAGATGTCTCCTTTCCAACTATTTCACCGGAAGAAGATCCAACGGCGGCGCCTGTGCCCAGCCCTGCAGATGGGGGTATTACGTTGTCGAGGAGAAACGTCCTGACATTCCGCTTCCGGTTGAAGAGGACAAGAGAGGGACTTATATCTTCGGAAGCCGGGATATCTGCATGATCGATCATGTTCCTGAACTTCTCGAAGCAGGTATAAATTCTTTTAAGATCGAAGGAAGGATCAAGGGCGCTTATTATGCAGCTGCTGTTACCAAAGTGTACAGGGAAGCTGTTGATCTTTGCTGCAAGGATCCTGACAAATACAAGGTCGATCCGCACTGGAAAGAGATTCTGGATAAGGTAGTTCACAGAGATTACGATACGGGATTCTTTTTCGACAGTCCGTGTGATGATGCGAAGATCGATCCGGACAAGTCATACAACAAGCCTGCATTTGTTGTAGGTGTCGTCCAGGAATTCAACCCGGAAACCGGACTTAACAGGGTGATCCAGAAAAACAAACTGTATAAAGGCGATACACTGAATGTGCTTATGCCTAAAGGCTATGTTGAACCTGTTGTCGTATCAGAGCTTTACGATGCGAAAATGAAGCCTGTTGATGACTGTCCTCATCCTGAGATGACTTTTTATATGAAGGCTGTATCTTCTGTTGACGGAAGACAGATCGAACTGCCTTCACTGACTTTCCTTTCCCGTGACGGGGATAAGGATTTCGGTATTCCTGCACCGCAATAACAAGCATTTAATGTAAATCTGTAAACTCTTTGAGATTTGAGCGACACAGTGATGTCAGAAATCGTTCATTTTTTGGTAACACATTCTGATATTCATTGTGCTATACTCAAGCCATCAGAAAAAAGAACTCAATAAGTTCTAAGGAGGTGAGACCAATGGGAAGTGAAACACAAACAAGCAGACGATTGGTCTTGCTTGATTCACAAGTTTCCTCCAAGTAAGTTTTTAAACTTAACATTGAGTTTTTCTCAAAAAAGAATCAACAGATTAATCGGAACTTGAATCACATCTGAATATTTTATGTAACAGTTAATCCACTCCCGCAACAAAATGCGGGAGTTTTCTTTTATGGTGATTTATGTAAATCATACTGTTATAATACTCGCATGGTTAAATATAAAGAAAGATTTAATAAATACGAGAAGAACAGATGGGCCGGCCTTACGATATCACTCTGTATCGTTGTGGTTTTCTATATGCTCCTGTCGAATATCGGCAACTTCAAAGCATTCTTCAATTCTTTTTTCACTATTACTTCCACGGTAATAATAGGTGCGGTAATAGCTTATACGGTTAATCCGTTGGCAACATTTATCTATAAGCATGTAAAAAAGCTGATCAAGAAAAATGACAATGCCGCATGGATCCTATCTGCGACAGTGTCACTTGTTTTCATCATTGCATTTTTCGTAGGACTTATAGTGATCATTACACCTATGCTTGTCGAGAATATCACGACATTTGCGATGGGTCTTACGGGATACATGAACAGTCTCAAAGAACTCGTTCTTTCTACAGATCTCGATCAGGATCTCAAGCTTAGTATTACCGGTTTCATTGATGAGCAGAGCAACCTGCCGGCGATCATTATCAACTTCGTTTTCAGTAATGACATTACTCCTTCCGGAGTATTGCAGTTCTCTGCAAGTCTCGGAGCTAATGCTTTTAACTTCATTATCGGAGTTATCCTTGCTTTTTATTTCCTTATCGGAAAGAAAAAGCTTGTTGAGCTTTTAGCCGAGTTCTTCTATCTCGTTATTCCTTCACAGCACTTCGAAAACTTTAAGGACGTCTGGAATAAGTTCAACAGCATCTTTTCCAGATTTATCGTTTGTGAACTCGTTGATGCACTTATAGTAGGAGTGGTTAATGCGGTATTCATGTTTGCAATGCATATGCCTTATGCGGTTTTCTGCTCTGTAGTAGTTGCGTTGACGAATCTCGCACCGACATTCGGACCTTTTGTAGGAGCCTTTATCTGTGCTGTGATCCTGCTTTTGGCAGAACCTCATTTTGTAATTCCATTCCTTGTATTCACGCTCGCATTGCAGCTTATAGACGGTTATGTTATTAAGCCCAGACTCTTTGGTTCCGCGCTTAAAGTTCCTGCTTTCCTCATCCTTGTATTCCTTGTTGTCGGAGGAAAGATATGGGGTGTTCCCGGAGTTCTTTTGGCAATTCCTTTGGCTGCGATCCTCTCTTATATATACAGGGTAATTGCGGTACCCTGGCTTACTGCCCGTAAAAAGGCAAAAGATGCCGGAAAAGCGCAGATCAAGGCTGATGGTAAAGTTAAAGAAGAAGTTAATGCTGAAAAGAAATAAAAACGATCCGTCTTATGACGGATCGTTTCGAGAAAAATTAAGGAGAATTAAATATGGCAATATGTCCTAATTGCGGCGCAAACAACAACGATAATGCAAAATTTTGCAGCAGCTGCGGAGGAGCGCTTCCTGTCAGTGCACCTGTTCAGCCACAGCCTCAGGCTCAGCCGGTACAGCCCGCGTATCAGCAGCCTGTTCAGCCTGCATATCAACAGCCGGTGTATCAGGCCCCTGTAATTCAGCAGCAGGTTCAGCCGGTAAAGAATACTGTGAAGAACAACGGTATGTGCACTGCCGGTTTTGTTCTGTCATTGATAGGAATTTTTACTGTTGGCTTAACGAGCATATTCGGACTTATTTTTTCTGTTATCGGACTTATAGTTTCCGGTAAGAAAAAGGAAGGCGGTAAGGGTAAGGCAATAGCAGGCATAATTATGTCAGTTATTATGATAATTCTTGTTATTTCAGTATATGTAATTAGCTTTTCATCTTCATTAAGCAATTATATAGACAAGGCAGAGGCAGCTGCTGAATCTGTAAGGTCCGGTTCTGTAGATGATGATAAAGACATTGATTATGTGAAGATGATCGAGAAGAACAACTGGATCACGATGGGTGACAACTCATACATGGTCTTCGATAAGAAGAATAAGTCTTTCACGTATTATCAGTCTTATCTTGATACATCTGATAATTACTATTCAGGTACATATCATATCTACGCAGGACAGGATGCTTTCGATTACATTACGGAAGATCTTGACGAATTAGGTGTTGAAAAAGACGAGCTCCGTCAGATGATAAACATGAATGAAGAGTATGAGATGGATAATCTCATCTGCATATGTCTGGATTATGATGAACTGATCGTTGACGGCGAGCGTCAGGACAGAGAGCCCTGGACTATTCATTACTATGGTTTCTATCTGACACCTGAAGAGGACGGCGAGACTTATAATGTTCTCGATGTTGCAAACATGGAGGCAATGTCTTACGTTACATTTGTTCTCGAAAAGGATTTCAAGGATTACTTCGGATCATCCGCTAATTCTGCTTACGGAACAGATTCCGTAACAACTTCTGATCATATAACGGATCCCGTTACGACATCTGCTACTGACACATATATTGAGCCTACTTACGATGGAGATACCGAAGTAATGGGCGACAGCACTACCGGCTATGTTTTCCTTACAGAAGGAACATGGGATTACTGGACAGAAGCAGATGGCATGGGCGATTACTATCTTGCAAGAGAACAGCGTATCAACAGGGACACTTCTGCGATCATCAATCTGACTGTAATGCCCCAAGTGTACAATAAGGGCGAAGGTGTTGATATTTCCTTGATCGTTGAATCCAGTGTTCAGAGTTTACAGGATTCCGACGATGTTACGAACGCTTATTACACTAAGACCACATTAGGCGGTTTTGAAGCATATGAGATCTACAGCCAGTATAAGGATGGCATGATTCTTTCTGTATGGTATTTCTACGATAATGAAGACAGACTGCATTATGTTTCAGTAGAGTATTACTCATCGGATATAGCATCATACAATATGGTAAAAGATACATTCACTATGTATCACTGATAGCAGACGGCAGGTCTGGCGGACAGGGTTTTCCAGCCTGTTCATTACAACGGATTATGCCTGATACCGTAATGACCGGTGCCGCATACAGGCCCGGTAAAGATAAAGGATCTTAAAATGGAGATTGCTTCTAAGGATAAATCAGCAAAGGTGGCAGACCGCTTTTCCAAAGTGGTTAAAGCCCATCCTTTGATTTCGGCTATTATTCTTTGCGGTCTCTTTTTTGTGTTGGCATTGGTCTTTTGTGATCCTAAGTACGAATCCAATGATGACTTTTTTGCTGATGTTATTTTATCCGGAGGGATGACAGGAAAGCCGGATGTTCATGTGCTATTCTCCAATATCCTTTTGGGTTATCTGTTTAAAGGAATATATTCGATTATTCCTTCTATCAGTTTTTACTTTGTCTTTCTGGTACTGTTGGGGCTGATATCTTCGGTCATAATCGTTTGGCTGATTATGAAAAATTGCCGCCCGAGCATCGGGCTTTTGGTATCGATAGTTTTTCTGACATGCTTTTCTGATGATCTGTTTATACTTATCCAGTTTACCAAGGCAGCTTCAGCAGCTTTAGCAGCGGGCGGTTTTTTATTCCTTGAAGGTATTTGGAACGGCTCAGTAAAACACAGGAAAGCCGCTGCTGTTTCGGGCGTGGTTCTCTTTGTCTTGGGAAGTATGCTGCGATTGAGCTGCATATACTGTGTTATTTTGTTTCTGTTTATCAGATTTATCTCGTTTTCCATTCGTAAGCCGTTGAAAAAGATAATATTCAATCTTGTTCTCTGTATGCTTTTGCTGGGGTCATGTTTTGGATTACAAAAAGTCAACGATATGATTTGGAATTCTGATCCGGAGTATAAGTATTATAAGGATCTTGACAGTTTGCGTTATCCGATCACAGATTATGAATTACCGGAATATGATGTCATTAAACCTGAATTGGATGAGATAGGGATCAGTAAGGTTGATTATTGTATGGCTATCCGATGGGGATTCACTGATTTAAGTGTTTTTTCTCCGGATGTTCTTGAAAAACTGAATAATATTAAAGACAGTCATACAGTTGTTCAAACCTCGTCGTTTTTCTCTGTTTTTAATGACCTTCAGGAAAGAATGATCTGGTTCTATCCGGGTGCACTCGGATTATTGATAGTTTCCGTTTTATTTGCTCTGTATGATAAAAAATCACTGTTTACAATATTGGCTTCACTCCTGACTTGCATGGGTTTGATTATCGGTTTTGCATATTTGGGAAGACTTGTTTACCGGGTTGAATTCAGTGTTTTGTTTTGTGCGTTCTCTGTCATTGCGGTTTCTTTAGGAGGTAACCCGAGAAAACTTGCTGTCAGACAAGAGTTGTTTAATCTGGCTGTCGGCATTGTTATAGTTGCTGTTACGCTTTTCCATGTTGGAATATATATACCGGATAAATCATACAAAACGCTTGATGATGAAGAATATCCCAAGGAGATGGATGTTATATTCGGTGCACGCGGATATCATCAGGAACTGTACAATGCGGTCGTAAACAAACGGCGTCCTCATGAGTCGCTTCTGACTTATATGGAGAATGATGAACATTTCTTCTTAGTTGATGTTCAGGCACTTATGAATATTTATCTTGATTTTAAGCCTTGGCTGAGACCGGATTATAAATCAATAAACTGTCACGATGTAGGCGGATGCTTTATGATGCAATATCCTGCTGAGAACTATGTCTATGAAATGAATGGAGTAGATCCTGTAGATCCGTACAAGAGTCTTGTTAATGACAATATCTATGTTGTGGATAACTATTTTTATCTGGTTAAACTTGCGTATATTCGTGAGCATTATTACCCTGATGCACAAATAGAACTTGTAGGTGAGAAGAGCGGTTGCATGATCTGGAATTACTACATTCCCGATTAATAAGAAAATATTGACATTCATAGCATAAAGCTTTATTTTGGTCGTGGCGTTATATGGATTGAAGTGATGTGCAAATAATATAAGTTCATTTATTCAATCTGATTTAACAGTGACACTATTTGTAAATGATATCTCATTAATCGTTCTGATTTGATACAGGTTATGCAGTAAAAAATGAAACTGAATGTCAAGGCAAATGCAAAATCGGATATAACACCTGTTGTTCTGCTTATAGCAGTTTTTTCTATTGCGTTTATAGCACTCTATTATTTTATGGCAGCTTCATTCCCGGGTTTGATTGGGGATTATTTCTCTGATATAAGAGCCCGTATTGATCAGGGTTTGGGTGATCCCTACAGTATTTTTTTGAAGCCGGAATATTTTTTTTATAACAGTTTTGGAAAAGGGTTAGGTGCGCTGTTAATCGGTGTTTATTTATCTTTCTTTGTTGTTGGAAGTGTTATTTTAGTTTATTTCTTATTGAAGAGACTATGTTCTGAAGCAAGTAAAAAGGCCCTCTTACTTGCTGCACTTTCAAGTTTATTTATGGTATCTATTTGTATTCCGTATTTAAAAGATGGCATATACGATGCTTATACCGGCTCGGTTTGGCATAATGAAACATATTTAGGTATGCGCTTTTTTGCGATGCTGTTTCTGATTGTTTTTTATGATACATGTGAAAATTACCTGGAGCGATTTAGCTTAAAAACATTTATTTGTGAGAGTGTTTTGCTCTTATTCGTTAATTGGGTGAAACCTAATTTTATTATTGCCTTTGGTCCTGCTATGTTGGTAATGATGATTGTTGACATCATCAAGGCAAGGGGTAAAGGGTTTGTCAACTGGATTCTTTATGGCGTGCCGGTATTAATCGGAGCGCTGATTCTTCCTTTTCAGTTTCTGAATCTGTTTTCAAATACGGTTGAAACAAGCGATTCGAGCATAATATTTGTCCCGGGCACCCCGATTTTGGATCAAAGATTTCCGATTATTGTTTTTTTGTGTGCGTATGCATTTCCCATAATCTCCTTTTTTATTCATTACAAGGAAGTGTTTAAATCGAAATTCTTATCTGTCAGTTATTTGGGATGGGTATTTTCACTTCTTGAGTATGCGTTTTTAGCTGAAACCGGTTCCAGAAGCGTTCACGGTAATTTTTCTTGGGGATTGCACTTTTTTACATTTTTGATTTTTGTGATAAGCATTGCTTTGCATTTAAAGGAACGGTATACAATGAATGTGAATGATAAAAAAGCTGTTATTTTAAATAAAGTAAGCAGAGCAGTTGCCGGTTTACATCTGGTTTGCGGAATTGGTTATTTCATTTTGGTTATGTTAGGTGCTTGCGGTTATATGGTGTGACAATTCGCTTATTTTATGAGATCTCACTATTTCAAATAACCCTTTCTTGTGGGAATTAGCAACTAAAAAACGCGAAGTACAGTTTTGTATTTGGAAAAGCAACTCGGAAGTTGAGATAACGTTCTTGACATTTCGAACACAATGTATTATTTTTGTTCATAACAATCAAACCGTTGATGCGGAGATAAAGATAGTAAAAGGCCCTACAGAGAGCTTCCGATGCTGAGAGTGAAGCGGGAACCGGATTATCAAATGGACCGCGGAGGGTGCATTAAATGTGCAACGTACGACTCGCGTAAGCAGTCCGGGATATGTTGGTATCCTATGAGTGGCGTCTCAACAACGCAAAGCCAGGGTGGCACCGCGGATTAGTCTATAATTCGTCCCCGGCAGGAACACTTAAATTCCTGCTGGGGATTTTTATTTTCCGGCAGAACCAACCGGAAGGAGAAAAAGAACATGATTAAGGCGGCAATTGAAAAGATCGTAAACAAGGAAGACCTTACTTACGAAGAGGCGTATGAGACAATGAACGAGATCATGGGCGGTATGTCCACTTCGACTCAGAATGCGGCTTTCCTCGCAGCATTATCCACAAAAAGCGCAAGATTTGAGACTATCGATGAGATTACCGGCTGTGCTGCAGCAATGCGTGAGCACGCAATGAAGGTGGATAAGGGCGACATGGAAGTCCTTGAGATCGTCGGCACAGGAGGAGATCGGGCAGGAAGCTTTAATATCTCCACAACTTCAGCATTTATCGCAGCTGCAGCAGGCATAAAGATCGCAAAGCACGGCAACAGAGCTGCTTCTTCCAAGTCAGGTACAGCTGACTGTCTGGAGGCTCTGGGAGCTAATATCAACCTTGAACCGGATAAGTGTGTAGAGCTTCTCAAAGATGTAGGATTTTGCTTCTTCTTTGCTCAGAAGTATCACACATCCATGAAGTATGTCGGACCTATCCGTAAGGAATTGGGATTCAGAACAGTATTTAATATCCTGGGACCTTTGACAAACCCTGCTACACCCGATTTTTATCTTTTGGGAGTATATGACCAGTATCTTGCTGAGCCCGTTGCACACGTTTTGAAGTCATTGGGAGCAAAGCGTGCTTTGGTAGTATATGGTGAAGATAAGCTGGATGAGATCTCAGGATCTGCCGAAACATTCGTTGCAGAACTTAAAGCTGACGGAACGATAACAACATATGAGATCAAGCCTGAGGATTTCGGCTTTAAGAGAGGCACAAAGGATGATATCGCCGGTGGTACACCTGAGGAGAATGCAGAGATTACAAGAGGCATCCTCAGCGGCGAGATCACGGATATCAGAAGAGATGTTGTACTTATGAATTCAGGTGCAGCCATGTATGCTGCAGGCAAGGCAAAGACGATCGAAGAAGGTGTTTCACTTGCAAGAAACCTCATTGAGAGCGGCAAGGCTTTGGAGACACTTAATAAGTTTGTTGAAGCATCAAACAAGTGATCAGGTAAAGGAATTCTTATGGCTGATATTCTCGAACAGATAGCTGAGCATAACAGAGCTTTATATCTCAACAGGAAACTTGAAGTATCTCTTTCAGAAGTGAAGGATATGGCTTATGCCGCTCCTTCGATGAACTTTGCTTTCGAGAAGAAGCTGTCTGAGAAGGGAATAAGCTATATCTGCGAGTGCAAGAAAGCTTCTCCTTCAAAGGGGATCATTGCTGAAGATTTTCCTTATCTTGAGATTGCAAAGTCATATGAAGATGCCGGTGCTTCATGCATATCCGTTCTTACAGAGCCAAAGTGGTTTATGGGTTCGCTCGATTATCTTGAAGAGATCGCATCTGAGGTCAGTATTCCGGTTCTCAGAAAGGACTTCACGATCGATGAATACATGATCTATGAGGCACGTGCAAGAAAAGCATCAGCAGTTCTTCTTATCTGCTCGATCCTTGATTCCCAAACTCTTGGGAAATATATCAGGATCTGTGATGAACTGGAACTCACTGCGCTTGTTGAGGCTCATGACAAGAATGAGTGCGACATGGCTTTAGGTGAAGGCGCAAGGGTGATCGGTGTTAACAACCGTAATTTAAGAGACTTCACCGTAGATCCGGCCAACTGCCTTAGGCTTAGAGAATATATTGGTGACAAGGCCCTTTTTGTTGCCGAAAGCGGTGTAAAGACAAGAGAAGACATAGAAGTTTTGGAGAAGGAAAGAGTCGATGCCGTTCTTATCGGCGAGTCAATGATGAGAGCAGAAGACAAGACCGCTTTTCTGAATACACTGAAAGGAATTGCATGATGTTTGGCACAGAGATAAAGATCTGCGGACTTAGCCGGATAGAAGATGTAGTTGCGGTAAACCGTTTCGGTGCCGAATATGCAGGCTTTGTTTTCTATAAGAAATCCAAAAGATATGTAGATCCCTACAAAGCCGGTGAGTTGATAGAATTCCTAAGGTCTGATATAAAATCTGTCGGTGTCTTTTTGGATGAACCGCTGGACAATGTGATTTCTGCAGCAAGGATCAGCGGTGTTGAGATGGTACAGCTTCACGGCCATGAGTCCGAAGAATACATCGAATATGTCAGAAGAACACTGGAAAGGCCAGTCATAAAGGCATTTAAAGCTGACGAGGAAGGGGCTCTCGATAGAGCTAAGAAGACCTGTGCCGATTACATCATGATCGACTCGGGTGCCGGAACGGGAAAGAAATTCAACTGGAACATCCTTAACGGATTCGGAAGAAAGTTTTTCCTTGCAGGAGGTCTTGATCCCGACTCGGTAGGCGATGCGGTCAGTTTGCTTGATCCGTTTGCAGTTGATGTAAGCTCCGGTGTTGAGACTGACGGCGTCAAGGACGAAGAAAAAATAGAAAAGTTTATAAAAGCTGTTAAGCATGGAGGTAGATATGCCTGATTCAAAGGGAAGATTCGGAATACACGGAGGACAGTATATTCCTGAGACTCTGATGAATGCGGTAATTGAGCTTGAAGAAGCTTATAACCACTATAAGAATGATCCTGAGTTCAACAAGGAACTCACGGAATTGTTAAACGACTATGCGGGTCGTCCGTCCAATCTTTACTATGCTGAGAAGATGACCAAAGATCTTGGCGGTGCGAAGATCTATCTTAAGAGGGAAGACCTTAACCACACAGGTTCCCATAAGATCAATAACGTTCTGGGCCAGGCCCTTCTTGCAAAGAAGATGGGAAAGACAAGACTTATTGCTGAGACAGGTGCAGGCCAGCATGGTGTAGCTACGGCTACCGCTGCAGCACTTTTCGGTATGGAGTGCGTTGTCTTTATGGGCAAGGTCGATACAGAGCGTCAGGCATTGAACGTTTACAGAATGAAGCTTCTGGGTGCTGACGTTGTTCCTGTTACTTCAGGTACTGCAACGTTGAAGGATGCGGTATCCGAGTGTATGCGTGAGTGGACTACAAGGATCGATGACACTCATTACTGCCTTGGATCAGTTATGGGTCCTCATCCTTTTCCGACTATCGTAAGAGATTTCCAGGCTGTTATCTCAAGAGAGTCAAAGGCACAGATCATGGAGAAGGAAGGACGCCTTCCTGATTATGTTCTCGCATGCTGCGGCGGCGGTTCGAATGCCATCGGATCTTTCTATCACTATATTGAAGACAAAGAGGTAAACCTCATCGGCTGCGAGGCTGCCGGCAGGGGGATCGATACCTTTGAGACGGCTGCTACGATCAATACGGGCAAGCTCGGAATCTTCCACGGCATGAAGTCTTATTTCTGCCAGGATGAGTTTGGCCAGATCGCACCTGTTTATTCAATCTCGGCAGGCCTTGATTATCCGGGTATCGGTCCTGAGCATGCGATGCTCCACGATACCGGCAGGGCACAGTATGTAGCAGTTACAGACGATGAAGCCGTTAATGCTTTTGAGTATCTGTCAAGAACGGAAGGAATCATTCCCGCAATCGAGTCTGCGCATGCTGTCGCTCATGCAATGAAGCTCGCTCCTGCACTTTCCAAGGATAAGATCATGGTAGTTACTATCTCCGGCAGAGGCGACAAAGACTGTGCTGCCATTGCGAGATACAGAGGGGAGAATATCAATGAGTAATATAGCTAAAGCATTTGAGAACGGTAAAGCGTTCATTCCTTTTATCACATGCGGCGATCCCGATCTCGATACGACAGCACGCTGTGTGGTCGAGATGCAGAAATCGGGTGTCTCTCTTATTGAACTCGGCATTCCTTTTTCAGATCCTACGGCTGAAGGTCCTGTCATTATGGAAGCCAGCCTTAGAGCACTCGAAAACGGCTGCACCACAGATAAGGTTTTCGATATGGTAAAGCGTCTGAGAACAGAACTTAATGTTACTGTTCCTATGGTGTTCATGACATATGCAAACGTCGTTTTCTCATACGGTATTGAGCGTTTCTGTCAGAAGTCATCGGAATGCGGAATCGACGGATTCATTCTGCCTGATGTTCCTTTTGAAGAGAAGGAAGAGTTTGATTCAATCTGCAAAAAGTACGGAATCGACCTGATTTCTCTCATTGCGCCCACATCCCACGAACGAATCTCCATGATAGCGAAAGAGGCTTCAGGTTTTATCTACATCGTATCGAGCCTCGGCGTCACGGGTGTCAGGAGCAGTATCACAACAGACATCCCGTCACTCTGTGCTGCGGTCAAGTCATCAACGGATGTACCATGTGCCATAGGATTTGGAATCTCTACTCCTGAGCAGGCCTCGAAAATGTCTCAGAGTGCCGACGGAGTAATCGTAGGATCTGCAATAGTCAAGATCGTTGCACAGTACGGAAAAGATGCTCCGGCCCATGTCGGAGAGTATGTTAAGTCTATGGTTGATGCCATCAGGTAAACATTCATTAAATCTTTTTAATTTAACTAATTATAGGGGGCTTTTTCGGTTGAAAAGCCCCCTTCGCTTTTATATAATTAACACTCGGAAACTATATTTCATTCCACCAACAAATTCCTTGAAAGGAAAGGAGAAATAGACATGATTTATTCAACAGAGATCAAGAACATGTGCTCTGTTCATCAGGGTGTTCATCACGGTGCTGCACCGATCCCTGAGGAAGCAAAGTGGGTAAGCTCCAAGGAGATCAAGGACATCTCCGGTTACACACACGGTATCGGCTGGTGTGCACCTCAGCAGGGCGCTTGCAAGCTGTCTCTTAACGTTAAGGACGGTATCATCCAGGAGGCATTGGTTGAGACAATCGGCTGCTCCGGTATGACACACTCCGCTGCTATGGCATCTGAGATCCTTCCCGGACTCACAATCCTTGAGGCTCTTAACACAGACCTCGTTTGCGATGCTATCAACACAGCAATGAGAGAGCTCTTCCTCCAGATCGTTTACGGCAGAACACAGAGTGCTTTCTCTGAGGACGGTCTCCAGATCGGTGCCGGACTCGAGGACCTTGGTAAGGGCGCACGTTCAATGGTAGGTACAACATACGGTACACTCGCTAAGGGTCCCCGTTACCTTGAGCTCACAGACGGTTATATCACAGACCTCGCTATCGACGAGAACGATGAGATCATCGGCTATAAGTTCGTTAACTTCGGTAAGATGATGGACTTCATCAAGAAGGGTGACGATCCGGCTACAGCACTTCAGAAGGCTTCCGGTAAGTACGGACGTGTAGATGATGCTGTTAAGTTCATCGACCCGCGCAAGGAATAAGGAGGAATGACAAATGGCAGATTTATTTGAATCATACGAGAGAAGAATCCCCCAGATCAACGCTAAGCTTGCTGAATATGGAATCGCATCCATTGAAGAAGCTGAGAAGATCACAAAAGATGCAGGTCTTGATGTTTATCACCTCATCGAAGGCATTCAGCCTATCTGCTTCGAGAATGCAAAGTGGGCTTACACAGTAGGCGCTGCTATCGCAATCAAGAAGAACTGCCGCAAGGCTTCAGATGCTGCTGCAGCTATCGGTGAAGGTCTCCAGGCTTTCTGCATTCCCGGTTCAGTTGCTGATAGACGTAAGGTAGGTCTTGGCCACGGTAACCTCGGCAAGATGCTCCTCGAAGAAGATACAGAGTGCTTCGCATTCCTCGCAGGTCACGAGTCATTCGCAGCTGCTGAGGGTGCTATCGGTATCGCAGAGAAGGCTAACAGAGTTCGTCAGAAGCCTCTCAGAGTTATCCTTGACGGTCTTGGAAAGGATGCTGCAAAGATCATCTCCAGAATCAACGGCTTCACATATGTTGAGACTGAGTATGACTACAAGACAGGCGAGCTCAAGGAGCTCTCCAGAACATGCTACTCCAAGAATCCTGATTCTCCGAGAGCTAAGGTTAACTGCTATGGTGCAGATGACGTTCAGGAAGGCGTTGCAATTCTCTGGAAAGAGAACGTTGACGTTTCCATCACAGGTAACTCAACCAACCCTACAAGATTCCAGCACCCTGTTGCAGGTACATACAAGAAGGAACGCCTCGAAGCAGGCAAGAAGTACTTCTCTGTTGCTTCCGGTGGTGGTACAGGCCGTACACTTCACCCTGATAACATGGCTGCTGGTCCTGCTTCCTATGGTATGACAGATACTATGGGCCGTATGCACTCTGATGCTCAGTTCGCAGGTTCTTCTTCAGTTCCTGCTCACGTTGAGATGATGGGTCTTATCGGCGCTGGTAACAACCCGATGGTTGGTATGACTGTTTCCACAGCAGTATCTGTTGAGGAAGCTGCTAAGGCAGGCAAGTTCTGATAAATACTTAATCAGTTTTCAATGAGGCCGTCATTTACATGGCGGCCTTTTTAGTACCATAGAAAGTGTAATTGTTAGAGAGTAATTAACTCCGACAGTTGCACTTTTCTTATAATTAGGGGAGTAATTGGCCTGACGTGCGGTCTTTTGGATCTTGCATCCGTCAAAAAAACTG